>ERZ1090878.95-NODE-95-length-45968-cov-26.282774_pt1 | contig 45968 bp, 38 predicted proteins | sample MGYA00478473_ERZ1090878 | MGnify/ENA primary metagenome ERZ1090878 (study PRJEB33644, sample SAMEA5815720) | chicken gut metagenome | biome: Chicken; feature: Gastrointestinal Tract; material: Caecum | place: Ireland | collected 2019-01-01 | study: A study of the... | reverse complement strand
TGGACGACGACGCCGAGAGCATCATCACCAACCAGCGCTACGCCTACATCAACAAGGTGGTGAACGCGGCGGTCCACAAAAAGCCCCGCACCAGCAACCTGACGGTTTCCGACCGCATCGACCGGGTGGTCACCAACCGCATTGCGGCGCTGCCTATTTTCGTGCTGGTTATGGCGGCGGTTTATGCCATTGCCATGGGCGGCACCCCGGTCTCCATCGGCACCATGGCCACCGACTGGACCAACGATGTGCTGTTTGGTGAGATCGTTCCCCCCGCGATCCAGGGCTTTATGGAGAGCGTCGGCTGCGCCCCCTGGCTGACCAGCCTGGTGGTGGACGGCATTGTGGCCGGCGTCGGCGCCGTGCTGGGCTTTGTGCCCCAGATGCTCGTGCTGTTCTTCCTGCTCTCCATTCTGGAGGATGTGGGGTATATGTCCCGCATCGCCTTCATCATGGACCGGATCTTCCGCAAGTTCGGCCTGTCCGGCAAGAGTTTCATCCCCATGCTGGTGGGCACCGGCTGCGGCGTGCCCGGCGTCATGGCGTCCCGCACCATCGAGAATGACCGCGACCGCAAAATGACCATCATGACCACCTGCTTCATCCCCTGCGGCGCCAAAATGCCCATCATCGGGCTGTTTGCCGGCGCTATCTTCGGCGGCAGCACGCTGGTGGCGGTATCCGCCTACTTCATCGGGGTGGCGGCCATCGTCATCTCCGGCATCATGCTGAAGAAGACCAAGATGTTCGCCGGCGATCCCGCGCCCTTTGTCATGGAGCTGCCCGCCTACCATGTGCCTGCCTGGGGCAATGTGCTGCGCGCCACCTGGGAGCGCGGCTGGTCCTTCATCAAGCGGGCCGGCACCGTCATTCTGGCTTCCACCGTCATCCTGTGGTTCCTGCAGGGCTTCGGCTTTACCGACGGCGCCTTCGGCATGGTGGAGGATAACAACACCAGTCTGCTGGCTTCCGTCGGCGGTGTGGTCGCCTTCATCTTCGCACCTCTCGGTTTCGGCAACTGGCAGGCCACGGTGGCCACGGTCACCGGCCTGATCGCCAAGGAAAACGTCGTCGCCACCTTTGCCCAGCTGTTCGACTATGCGGGCGAGATCTCGGAGAACGGCGAGGAGATCTGGGGCATGGTGCCCAACTACTTCACCGGCCTGACCGCCTACAGCTTCATGGTGTTCAACCTGCTCTGCGCCCCCTGCTTTGCGGCCATGGGCGCCATCAAGCGGGAGATGAACAACGGCAAGTGGACCGCCTTTGCCATCGGGTATATGTGCGTGTTTGCCTACTGCGTCTCGCTCATCATCTATCAGATCGGCGGTCTCATCACCGGCGAAGTTCCCTTCGGGGCCGGCACCGTGGCGGCTGTTGCCGTCCTTGCCTTCGGGCTGTTCCTGCTGTTCCGTCCCAACAAAAACGGTGATGACGCTGTAAAGATCGACGCCCGCAAGCTGGTCGCCTCCCGCTGAGGGATACGGCAACCCCATCACCAGATCAAGGAGAGTGGTGTATATGCTGACAATGCTCTGGAACAATCTGCCGACCATCATCGGCTCGCTGATCGTGTTCGGCGTGGTTGGGGCCATCCTGTACAACGGCTTCGGGAACCGCAGGTCCGGCAAGCACTCCTGCTCCTGCGGCGGCAGCTGCAGCGGATGCGCCAACAGCTCGCTGTGCCATCCGTCCACCGGTAAGAAATCATAACAGGCCGGAAACCGGCCGAGTCAGACGGCGGGGACCCGGGCAGACGCACCGGCCCCGCCGTCTGCCGGATGCGGTCATGGCCGGAAAGGGTGGGAATCATGTTATCCGATACCAACCTGCGCTATCTTTTTGCGATCTATTCGATCTCCCAGACCAAAACGGTGGTGTCTTCGATGGAAGTGGCCCGGACACTGGATGTGACCAAACCCTCTGTGGTGCGGGTGCTGGAATCGCTGATGCGCCGGGGGCTGGTGGTCAAGGAGCGGTACGGGAAGATCTACCTGACCGACCGAGGTGCTTTCACCGTACACTATTACCGGAAGATCCTGGACCGGATTCTCGAAAATTTTCCGGAACTTCCGTTCCCGGTGGACCGGGCTCAGCGCGAAGCGGCGGCCTTCGCCATGGCGGCTGCCCTGCCGGACGAGGACTTTCGGCAAAAATATGCCGGCGTATTCGAGCAAACCGTCTGTGAGACAGACTGAAACCGGAAGGGGGTAGGGCGCATGATCGCAGCCGGAATCCTGGTTTTGGCCGTGGCGGGCATTGTGCTGGGCGTCAAGGCATGGGCGCGGCGCCGCGTCCGCCGGCCGGGACCCCGCCGGTCGGACAACTCATAAGTGAAAACCGCGGCGGCAGGCCAATGAACGGCTTGCCGCCGCGGTTTTCTTGACACCTGCCAAGGGCCGTGGTACAATGCCAAAAGATTCAATACAGGAAAGGTAGGATACGATGGTCGATCAATTTGCGCGTACCCAGGTGCAGTTTGGCCCGGACGGCATGCAGCGCCTGTACCAGGCCCGGGTGGCCGTGTTCGGCGTGGGCGGCGTGGGCGGCTATGCGGTGGAGGCCCTGGCGCGCAGCGGGGTGGGCACGCTGGATCTGATCGACGACGACAAGGTCTGCCTGACCAACCTGAACCGGCAGATCATTGCCACCTACGAAACGATGGGCGAATATAAGGTGGACGCCTTTGCCCTCCGGATTGCTTCCATCAATCCGGAGGCCGTCGTTCACCCCCGCAGGATCTTTTTTGGGCCCCAGACGGCCGATCAGTTTGATTTTCGCCAGTATGATTATGTGATTGACGCCATCGATACGGTCAGCGCCAAGGTGGAACTGGCGGTCCGGGCGCAGGAGGCCGGCGTGCCGATCATCAGTTCGATGGGGGCGGGCAACAAACTGGACCCCACCGCCTTTGAGGTGACCGATCTGTACAAGACTTCGGTGTGCCCGCTGGCGCGGGTCATGCGGACGCTGTGCCGCAAACGCGGCATCCGGCAGCTGAAGGTCGTCTATTCCCGGGAACAGCCGACCACTGGGGCCGCCCCCGCCGCCGGGCGGCTGGATACCGACCGGGAAGGCCCCGGCAAGCGGCGGAGCCCCGGCTCCAACGCCTTTGTGCCCTCGGTGGCAGGGCTGATTTTGGCCGGGGAGGTCATCCGCGACCTGGCCGGCTGCCCCCGCATCCTGTAAGCGTGAGACAGAGGAGATTTCATGACAAAAGAACTGCAGCCCTATGAGCTGATTGAGCGCAGCCTGATCAAAAAGTACCGCAAACAGCTGTGGAACCCATTTGTGGCCGCTGTCAAACGGTATGAGCTGGTGGGGGAGGGCGACCGGATCGCCGTGTGCATTTCGGGTGGCAAGGATTCGATGGTGCTGGCCAAGCTCATGCAGGAACTGCACCGCCACAGCGAGGTGCCGTTTTCCCTTGTCTTTCTGGTCATGGACCCCGGCTACGCCCCGGAAAACCGGCAGCAGATTCTGGACAATGCCGCCCTGCTGCACATACCGGTGACGGTGTTCGACACCGACATTTTTACCGCCACCTGCAACACCGACCGCAACCCCTGTTATCTCTGCGCCCGCATGCGGCGCGGGCACCTGTACAAAAAAGCTCAGCAGCTGGGCTGCAACAAGATCGCGCTGGGGCACCACCTGAACGATGTGATCGAGACAGCCGTGATGAGCATGTTTTACGGGGCGCAGTTTCAGGGAATGATCCCCAAACTTCACAGCAAGAATTTCACCGGCATGGAACTGATCCGGCCGCTGTACTGCGTGAAGGAGCAGGACATCATCGCCTGGGCGCGGTATCATGACCTGCATTTCCTGCAGTGTGCCTGCCGCCTGACGGCGCGCAGCGACGAGCCTGGGGCCTCCAAACGGCAGGAGGTCAAGGAGCTGATCCGGACGCTGAAAAAGACGAACCCCAACATCGAAAACAACATCTTCAGCAGTTTGCATTCGGTCTGTCTCGACACTCTGCCCGGCTACAAGTCGCGGGGCGTGGCCCATACCTTTCTCGAAACTTATGATCGGGCTGAGGCCCCCGAATCCGACTGACCCTTTTGCCATTGCACACCGCCCTGCAGGGCGGTGCGAGCGTGTCGAGAAACTCGACACGCTCCACAAGAGGAAACAGCCGCGCACGGCAATTGCCTAACGCGTCTGTTTCCCCTTGTGTATCCCCTTCGACAAAATTTTACGGCAAATCGCGCACTCGTCGCTATGCTCCTCGCACACAATTTGCCGCAAAATTTCCCTGTCGGTGTCGCCGTCGTCGGCGCATGTCCGCCGACGGCGACGAATTTTGAACTTTTTCGACACACTGACACCGCCCTGCAGGGCGGTGTTTTTTCTGCCAAGAAGGGCAGGGGGGAGTTAGCCTTCGAAAACTTTTTTGCCCGAAGATATTGACACACAAAAGATCGGGTTGTAGTCTTTATTATGGAAAGTATCGAGATGACAAGGAAGTGGAGGGTTACTATGACACTGGCTGAATTAAAGATCGGGCAGGACGCCCTGATCCGGACGGTGGGCGGCAGCGGTGCCCTGCGCCGCCACCTGCTGGATATGGGGCTGACGCCGGGCACCGAGGTCACCTTGCGGAAGGTGGCGCCGATGGGGGACCCCGTCGAGCTGGAACTGCGCGGGTATGAACTGACGCTGCGCCTGGATGACGCCCGTCAGATCACGATTGAAGGCGTTCACACCAGCGACCGTACAGCCCCCGCGCAGCAGCGGCATGCGGCGGTACCCCATCCGGGCCGTGGGGAACTTCACGATGCGGCCAGCTACCACCAGCACAAAGCGGGGGACGCTATCCCCAAAGGCCAGCCGCTGACCTTCGCTCTGGCGGGCAACCAGAACTGCGGCAAAACGACCCTGTTCAACCAGCTGACCGGCTCCAACCAGCATGTAGGCAATTTCCCCGGTGTCACGGTGGACCGCAAGGACGGCGTGATCCGGGGTCACGCGGAGGCGACGGTCACCGACCTGCCGGGCATCTATTCGCTCTCTCCCTATTCGGGGGAGGAGCTGGTCACCCGGGATTTCCTTTTGCAGCAAAAACCCAGTGGAATCATCAACATTGTGGACGCCACCAACATCGAGCGCAACCTCTATCTGACCATGCAGCTGATGGAACTGGGGATCCCGATGGTGCTGGCCCTCAATATGATGGACGAGATCCGGGCCAACGGCGGCACGATCCTGGTCAACCGGCTGGAAGAACTGCTGGGGATCCCGGTGGTGCCGATCTCAGCCGCCAAAAACGAGGGCATCGACGAGCTGATCGACCACGCCGTTCATGTGGCGCGTTACCGGGAGACGCCGGGCCGCATTGATTTCTGTGAGGCCGGCGACCGGGACCAGACCCGGGGTGGGGCGGTCCACCGCTGCATCCATGCGGTGGTCCATCTGATCGAGGACCACGCCAAGCGGGCGGGGCTGCCGCCGCGCTTCGCCGCCACCAAACTGGTGGAAGGGGACCCGCTGATCCTGGAAGCGCTGAGCCTGGACCAGAACGAAAAGGATCTGCTGGAACATGCCGTCACCCAGATGGAGACCGAGGGCGGCCTGGACCGGGAGGCCGCGCTGGCGGACATGCGCTTTACCTTCATCGAAAAGCTGTGCGCCGAAACGGTGGTGCACCCGGCCGAAAGCCGGGAACACAAGCGCAGTGTGGCCATCGACAAGATCCTGACCGGCAAATATACGGCGCTGCCCTGCTTCATCGGCATCCTGGCGCTGGTCTTCTGGATGACCTTCGGGGCCATCGGCGCCTTTTTGTCCGACCTGCTCACGCTGGGGATCGACGCGCTGACCCGGCTGGTGGATCAGGCCCTGACCAGCTATGCCATCAACCCGGTAGTCCACTCGCTGGTCATCGACGGAATCTTTGCCGGCGTCGGCAGTGTGCTGAGCTTTCTGCCCACCATCGTCACCTTGTTCTTCTTCTTGTCCATCCTGGAAGACACCGGCTACATGGCGCGGGTGGCCTTTGTCATGGACAAGCTGCTGCGGCGGATCGGCCTGTCGGGCCGCAGCTTTGTGCCTATGCTGATCGGGTTCGGCTGTTCTGTGCCGGCCATCATGGCCACCCGCACTCTCTCCAGTGAGCGGGACCGCCGTATGACCATCCTGCTCACCCCCTTCATGTCCTGCTCGGCCAAGCTGCCCATCTACGGGCTGTTCACCGCGGCCTTTTTCCCGCGGGCACTGCGGGCGCCGGTCATGGTGGGGCTTTACCTCTTCGGGATCCTCTGTGGGGTCCTGTTCGCGCTGGTGCTCAAGCACACGGCCTTCCGCGGGGAGCCGGTCCCCTTTGTTATGGAGCTGCCCAACTATCGGCTGCCCAGCGCCCGCAATGTGGCCCAGCTGATCTGGGAGAAGGCGCGGGACTTCATCCAGCGCGCCTTCACGATCATCTTTGTGGCCACCGTGATCATCTGGTTTTTGCAGACCTTTGATCTGCGGCTCAACGTGGCGGCCGCGACGGATTCCAGTCTGCTGGCCATGATCGGCAGCTGGATTGCCCCGATCTTTGCCCCGCTGGGCTTCGGGGACTGGCGTGCTTCAACAGCGCTGATCACCGGCTTCACCGCCAAGGAGAGCGTGGTCTCCACCCTGACCGTTCTGCTGGGCGGGGATACCGCCGCCCTCAGCACCCTCTTCACCCCCTTCACCGCGTTGGTGTTCCTGGTATTCACACTGCTCTACACCCCCTGCGTGGCCGCCATCGCGGCGGTCAAGCGGGAACTGGGCGGGGCGCGTGCCGCCTTTGGCGTGGCGGTCCAGCAATGCCTGATCGCCTGGGTCGTGGCCTTCCTGGTCCGCCTGGTGGGGTTGGCGCTCGGGTTTGTGTGACGCCGTCCGGATCATCCCATTCAAACGCCCCGCCGTTTCTCTCTGCTTTGGCAGGGGAGAGCGGCGGGGCGTTTTTTGTTTATCGCAAACCGGCGGTTACGGCTCGGGTTTTGTCCCGTGCTCCTGCTTCCAGGTCCGGATCTGCTCCAGGCGGGCCTTGTAGCGGGCTTCCAGCCCCTCTTCGGTGGGCTCGTAGTAGCGGCGCCCCAGCAGCGAGTCGGGCAGGCACTGGATCGTTGTCAGCTTGTCGGCGGCGTCATGGGCGTACTGGTATCCTTTTCCGTACTCCAGCTCCTTCATGAGCCGGGTGGGGGCGTTGCGGATCACCAGCGGCACCGGCTCGGCCAGCTGCCGGACTGCATCGGTCTTGGCGTGTTCGTAGGCTTTGTAAAGCGCGTTCGATTTCGGCGCCAGCGACAGATAGACCACCGCCTGGGTCAGATGGACCGTGCATTCGGGCATTCCGAGAAAGTGGCAGGCCTGGTAGGCGGCAACGGCCTGCTCCAGCGCCCGCGGATCGGCCAGCCCCACGTCCTCGCTGGCAAACCGGATCACGCGGCGGGCCACATACAGCGGGTCCTCGCCGGCTTCCAGCATCCGGGCCAGCCAGTACACGGCGGCGTCCGGGTCCGAATTGCGCATGGATTTGTGCAGCGCCGAGATTAGGTTGTAGTGTTCCTCCCCCTGCTTGTCATAGAGCAGTGACTTTTTGGAGGTACACTGTTCCACCGTTTCCTTGGTCACGGTAATGCTGCCGTCCTGCCCCACATCTCCGTTGAGTACGACCATCTCCAGGGTGGACAGGGCCGTGCGGGCGTCCCCGTTGGCGAACACTGCCAACGCCTGCAGCAGCTCTTCCGGGATGTGGATGGTCTGGCCGCCAAAGCCCCGCGGGTCCTGCAGGGCACGGCGCAGAAGTCCGGCCACCTCATCCGGTTTGAGGGCCTGCAGAACAAAGACCTTGCAGCGGGAAAGCAGCGCCCCGTTGATCTCGAAGGACGGGTTTTCGGTGGTAGCGCCGATCAGGATGATGCTGCCCTTCTCCACAAAGGGAAGGAAGGCGTCCTGCTGCGCCTTGTTGAACCGGTGGATCTCGTCCACAAACACGATGGTACGCTCACCGAAACGGCGGTTTTCCTCCGCCTGCTGCATCACGGCCCGGATCTCCTTGATGCCGCTGGTCACGGCCGAAAAATCAATGAAGGAAGCCTTGGTTTTGTGTGCGATGATCCTCGCCAGGGTGGTTTTGCCGACCCCGGGCGGACCCCAGAAGATCATGGAGGAGATCTGATCCGTCTCGATCAATCGGTGCAGCACCTTGCCGGGGCCCAGCAGATGGGTTTGCCCCACATACTCGTCCAGGGTGGCGGGCCGCAGGCGGGCGGCCAGCGGCTGCGGGACCTTGCGCTCAAACAATGTGGTTTGTTCCATGGATCTCCACCTTCCCCCCGCGTGAATCTGAAAAGATACCGCTGCGGAAATTTCGTGAACGGCGGCATCCGCTGTCCCCGGCGCTGCCGACACCGGCTGTTCGGATTTTTGTCCGCCATCCTTCTTTCATTATACCGCAGGAAACCGGGCAATCAAGTGCCCGCGCCATTTGACTTTTGCCCGGCTGTGCGATACAATAGAGAAACAGCGAGCCGCTGTGGCGGAACTGGCAGACGCAAGGGACTTAAAATCCCTCGCTGGCAACAGCGTACGGGTTCGATCCCCGTTGGCGGCACTGAGTTAAAAAGGAACGCGAGAACGCTTGTTTTTGCGTTCCTTTTTGCTTTTTATGTCTGCCAAGTTTTGTGACTTGGCAGACATAAACGGGAGATGTCTGCCAAGTTGTCTGCCAAAAATGCTTGAAATGGCAGACAAAGGGATCAAAATATCCCTCGTTTTAAGGGCAATTTATTGGTTTTTTTCGCATGAACAACGGGTGTGTATGGAGAATACTCGGACGCAGACATCTTACTGATGCATTACTCACTGCAAGCGGTAAACAATGGTGATACGGTGTGGCTAATTGAATGAATAGGAGATGAGTATGATTCAACGAAAATCAAAGCTCGCAATACTTGTCCCGACAATATGTTTGGTACTGGTACTTATATGCTATCTATGGTTTTCGCATTCACATTCGGCAGTACTTGTTGGTATGCCAAACGAGACAGTCGCATTTGATATGACTGTAAGTGAAACTATAGCTGAAGCGGGAGCACCAGATGAAAAGTATGACGAGGCAGGAATCAATCGATGTACTTATGTATATCACAACAAAGAGTGTTTTGGGCAAAACGCAACAATAACATATGTCTTTGATGGAAATGAAGCAGACAATGACGCACGCGTATTTGAAGCGTACTTGGGTATCGACCTTCAGTCTCAAAATGAATGTGAAAGAATAACTGAAGAATTGCGGAAATACTTTGAAAGTATGCTGAAGGATGATAGAGCCTTCGATATAAAGATATCAGAAGGGCCCACTAGAGCTTGGGATGCTGAAAATCTTGAACAAGAGTGCGTTATCACATCTTCCCAAAAATGCGTTGTCATTCGTAGTTACACTAATAAGGTGTTAACGCATATTTATTTGGCGCAATAATAACTTGGTCGATTTAAGATGAATATTGTGCTTTGAGGACATTTTTTGAATCGATCGTTTCTTGTTGCGGTTGGTGAAGTGAGGCTAATGCAAGGATAAAGTATTATGTCCGTCTAAGGGAAAGGTGGCTATGTAGACTGCTCCAAACTAAAACAGTCCCCGGATCATAGATTCGGGGACTGTTTTAATATGGAAAAGCCTGCCCCCCGGCACCGAGGATAAGGACGACAAGAAGGCAAATGGCAAACCCGCTCTGCTTTTTCAGGATGCGGCTGAGATGATTATTTGCGGCAGGGCGTTCCGCTTCGTGCAGCGATCAGATCATATCCTTTAATCGGGCAATGCCTTCATCGGTGCGGTTGCCGTAAATCCTGACCTGGGCGAGCGCTTGCTCCAGCGCCTCGAACTCACTGTCGGTGAGGACGATGTCGGCGGCCCCGAAGTTTTCCTTTATCCGTTCCGCCTTCCGCATCCCTGGGATCGGCACCAGAAAATCCCATTTGTGCAGCATCCAGGCCAGCGAGATCTGGGCGGGCGTTGCCTGTTTGGCCTCGGCAAACCGGCGCAGCAGATCCAGCAGTGGCTGGTTGGCGTCCATGTTCTCTTTGGAAAAACGAGTGATGACCCGGCGCACATCGTCGCCGGTATAGCTGTCACGGCTGGTATACCGGCCGCTCAGGAACCCGGCACCCAGCGGGGAGAAGGGAACAAAACCGATCCCCAGTTCCCGGCAGGCCGGCAGGACATCCTTTTCAAACATACGCTCCATCATCGAGTATTCGCTCTGAATGGCCGTGATCGGGGTAACGGCGTGGGCTCGGCGCAGTTCCTCCTCGGTGGCCTGGGACTGCCCCCAACCCCGGATCTTGCCCTCGCCGATCAGTTTTCCCATAACACCGGCGACTTCCTCTACAGGAATGGTTTTGTTGACGCGGTGCTGATAGTAAAGATCCACATAGTCGGTGCCCAGCCGTTTCAAGGACGCTTCGAGAGATGAGCCCGGATGGTTTGTTCGAGATTGCCGCCGTTCGGAATGTGCAGCTTGGTGGCAAGGATCACCTGCTGCCGAAACGGCCGGATTGCCTCCCCGACCAGCGTTTCGTTTTCACCGGCAGCATAGCTTTCCGCCGTGTCAAAAAAGGTGCAGCCCAGCTCGTAGGCAGTGCGGATCAGCCGAATCGCCTCCCCGCGGTCCGGGCCGGGACCGTAGCCGTGGCTGAAGCCCATGCACCCCAGTCCGATGGCGGATACGGTTACGGCGTTCTGTCGCCCAAGGGTACGTTTTTTCATTGTGCGCTCTCCTTTATTCGGTGTGTCTGGCATGGCTTGCCATGCTTTCCTTTCCGCCTGCGGCGGCGCGGCCTCTTCGGCATCGGAACCAACCGCCGCCCCCACCGAGACCCCGACCGCGACCGAAACGCCCGCGCCGACCGAGACGCCCGCCGAATCCAAGACCGCGACCACAGAGGCAGCCGGCGAAACGGCTGAAGCGACCGATGCGGCAGGGGAGAGCGGAGTCCTGGTGGCCTACTTTTCCTGGTCAGGCAATACCGAGGCGATGGCAAATCTCATCGCTGAACAGACCGGCGGCACACTGTTTGAGATTGCCCCCGCCACCCCCTACACCGATGATTACGACGCCCTGCTGGACGTGGCCCAGCAGGAACAGGCCGAGGATGCTCGCCCCGAGTTGGCCGCGAGCGTCGAAAATTGGGACAGCTGCGACGTGATCTTCGTCGGCTACCCCGATTGGTGGAGCGATGCGCCGATGGTGATTTACTCCTTCCTCGAAAGCTATGACTGGACCGGCAAGACGCTGGTACCCTTCTGCACCTCCGGCGGCAGCGGGTTTGGCCGCAGCCTGGACCGTCTGTCCGATTCCGCCCCCGGCGCGACGATCCTGGAAGGGCTGCATGTCTCGGGTAGCAGCGCCGCCGATTCCGGCGACCAGGTTGCTGAATGGATCGAGGGCCTGGGGCTGTAAAGCGACCGTCCCGCTTCCCGGAGCTGCTCGCGCAGGTGCGGCGGGAGGTACGCAGCCATCACTGCCCGCGGCTGCTGCCGGTCGGCGAATCGCCCACCGGCTACAATGTCATTTTTGTAGGGACCCCAGCTGGTGCGGTACTGTCGCTCCGCCGCTGGCAGCCGGGCTGCGACAGCACGGCGGGCTGGCCGCAAGACTGTGCTGCCCTTTCGGTTCGCTCGATACTTGAAGGGAAAACTTATTTACTCTCCCCGGCGGGTCTGGGGGGCAGACTTTACTAAAGCATGCAACAGAAAAACGCCTGTCTGCAGCCGTCACAGGGCTGCGGGCAGGCGTTCTTGAGTTCCCGAACAACAGGACCGCCATCTCGTGGAAATGTCGAAAAGGGAACACCTTTGAGTATATACTTATGAACCAAATGGAACTTCCCGATTGTCTGCCGCCATGGTAGAATACGGGCAGAACACAAAAGAAATGAGGCATACGCAATGAAAGTCCTGCTTGTCAACGGCAGCCCGCACAAAAATGGCTGCACCTGCACGGCGCTGGGCGCGGTGGGGGATACACTGAACCAAAACGGCGTCAGCACCGATTTGTTCTGGATCGGAACCAAACCCATCGGCGGCTGCATCGGCTGCCACCAGTGCGCCAAACGGAATCAATGTGTCTTTGATGACAAAGTCAACGAGTTTCTCTCCATCGCCGGCGATTATGACGGGTATGTTTTCGGCACGCCGGTTCACTGGGGCGCGGCAGCCGGCAACATGACGAGCTTTCTCGACCGGGTGTTCTACGCCGACCTCAACGCCGGGGGCGACCGGTTCCGGCTCAAACCGGCGGCGGCCGTGGTCAGCGCCCGGCGCGCCGGCACCACCGCCACCTGGGACCAGATCAACAAATACTTTGCCCTGATGCAGATGCCCATCATCTCCTCCCGCTACTGGACCGCCGTCCACGGCGCGGCACCGGACCAGGTGCTGGAGGACAAAGAAGGGATGCAGGTCATGCGGATCCTTGGCAACAATATGGCCTACTTCCTCAAATGCAAAGACCTGGCCGCTCAGGCCGGTTTGATGCCGCCGGAACAGGAGCCGACGGAATTCACCAATTTCATCCGCTGAAAGCGGTCATACAGGGAGGGGTTCTTATGGAGTACGTGACTTTGTCCAACGGCGTCAAAATGCCCCAGCTGGGCTACGGCGTCTACCAGGTCTCGAACGAGGAATGTGAGCGTTGTGTGCAGGACGCCATCAGTGTGGGTTACCGTGCCATCGACACCGCCCAGTCCTACCACAATGAGGATGCGGTGGGCGCAGCCGTCGCCGCCAGCGGTGTGCCCCGCAGCGAGCTGTTTCTGACCACCAAAATCTGGATCTCTAACGGCGGGTATGAGAAGGCCAAGGCCTCCATCGATCGGTCGCTGAAAAACCTGCGCAGCGACTATGTGGACCTTTTGCTGATCCACCAGCCTTTCAACGATTATTACGGCACCTGGCGCGCTATGGAGGAAGCCTACAAGGCCGGCAAGGCGCGGGCCATCGGCGTGTCCAACTTCTACCCCGACCGGCTCATCGACCTGTGCCGCTTTGTGGAGATCAAGCCGATGGTCAACCAGGTGGAGACCCATGTCTTCAATCAGCAGCACCAGGCCCACGAGATCATGGTCAAATACGGCGTCCAGCATGAGAGCTGGGGCCCCTTTGCCGAGGGCCGCAAGGACTTCTTCACCAACCCCGTGCTGGTCGAGATCGGCCGAAAGCACGGCAAGTCCAGCGCCCAGGCGGCGCTGCGGTATCTCTTGCAGCGGGATGTGGTGGTCATCCCCAAATCCACCCACAAGGAGCGGATGATCCAGAACCTGGATGTATTCGACTTTGCACTGGATGACCAGGATATGGCCGCCATCGAGGCGCTGGACGAGGGGCAGAGCCTCTTCTTCAGCCACTATGACCCCGCCACCGTCGAGATGATCACCGGCCTGGTGAGGTGAGATTCGGGCCGGAGGTTGCGGAGTTTTGTGGCGCTGGGGCTGCATGGGGGTGGGATGCTGGCGGCCTTCCGCCGCGCTGTCCGGCCCGCTGCAGGCGGCGGCAGATGGGCGCTGCGCCTCCTCGGGGCTGCTGCGGCCGGGTACGGCGCCGTCGCCTTTGTGCGCCGCGGCCTGCCGGATTATCTTTTTTACCGTACCCAGTTCGGCTTTTTTGATTATTCGGAGCCGCTCGTCTTTTTCTTTGCCGATTACCTTGCGATCCTGGCGCTGTTCGTATTTGCCGGTTACTGGCTGGCCCGTCTGGCGCAAAGCGTGGGGAAGGCAAGGAAAATGTGAAAATTCTGCGCAGGGGCGCAGCTTCTTGCCAAGCGGGGCGGGACGCGCTACAATATACCTGTAAGTTTATACTCACAGGGAGGGCGCAGACCATGATGTACAACCCGCAGCTGGAAACTTTTTTGTGTGTGGCGGACGCCGGCAGCTTCAACAAAGCCGCGGCCACGCTGTACATCACCCCCACGGCGGTGGTCAAGCAGGTGAACCTGCTGGAAAGCTCGCTGGGGTTGACACTGTTCACCCGCACCCACCGGGGCCTGGTGCTGACCGAGGCCGGCAAGTCTCTTTACAAGGACAGCAAATATATCATTCGTTACTGCAAAGCCTCGGTGCTGCGGGCCAAAAGCGCCGGCGGCGAGGAGCGGGTCATCCGCATCGGCACCTCGCCGATGACGCCGGGGCAGTTCCTGGTTGACCTGTGGCCCAAAGTCCACAGCCTTTGCCCCGACATCAAGTTCGAGTTGGTGCCCTACGAAAACACGCCGGAAAATGCCCGGGAAATTCTCGCAAACCTGGGCCAGAACATCCACATTGTGGCCGGACCCTTCGACGCCCGGGCGCTGCAGAACTGGCGGTGCGCGGCACTGCTGCTGAGCCGGCAGCCGATCCGTCTGGCGCTTTCGCTGCACCATCCGCTGGCCGGCAAAACGCGGCTGACCGTGCAGGATCTGCACGGCGAACGACTGATGATGATCCGCCGCGGCTGGAACGGTTCGATGGATGCCCTGCGGGACGACCTGGCGCAGAAGCACCCGGAAATCGAAATCGTGGATTTCGACTTCTTCAACCTCGATACCTTCAACCGGTGCGAGAACGCCAACGACCTGATGGTGGCCATAGACAACTGGAAGAGCGTCCACCCGCTGCTCAAGGTGGTGCCGGTTCGCTGGAAATTCACGATCCCCTTCGGCATCCTCCACGCGCCGACCCCCTCGCCTACGGTGGAGCGATTTCTTGAAGCCATCCAGCAGGTCACTGGTGCTGGTGAGGAACTGCCCAAGATCCAATAACACAAAACCCGGGGCCGTCTGCCCCGAGTTTTGCGTGCCGGGTTTACACGTCCGGTGCGATCCGATTGAACCAAGTGGAACTGCCGCTACGGGAGTGCAAGGAACCTGGTTTTTCCGTAGACAAGTCCTGGAAGTTTGGAGAATGGCAATCTTATATTTTCATTTTCGCTTTGCGGATATACCGAAAGACGGCTATGTTTTTCTGTGCGGGTGCAGTATAATGGAGACAACGTAAAACGGAGGGTTCAATGTGTGATGGCAATGGAAGAAAGAATCTATCAGACGCCCTGCGGGGCCATTCATTATTGGATCAGCAAGGTGCAAGGAGCGGAAACGACCACCCTGGTTTTTCTCCCGGGGTTGACCGCGGACCATCGGCTGTTTGACAAACAGATTGAGTATTTCCAGGGAAAGTACACTGTGTTGGTATGGGACGCCCCCGGGCACGGCGCTTCCTGGCCCTTCCGACTGGAGTTTTCCCTGATGGACAAGGCAAAGTGGCTGGATGGGATTCTGTGCGGGGAAGCCATCCGCCATCCGGTGATTGTGGGGCAATCCATGGGTGGCTATGTGGGGCAGGCTTATGCGGAGCTGTTTCCCGATAAATTGAAGGGTTTTGTTGCGATTGATTCCGCCCCTTTGCAAAGGAAGTATGTAACCGGTATGGAATTGTGGCTCCTGAAACGGATGGAACCGGTCTATCGCTATTATCCCTGGAAGGCCCTGCTGAAAACCGGCAGCAAGGGGGTGGCCACTTCTGCCTATGGCCAAAAACTGATGTACGATATGATGATGACCTACGAGGGGGACCAGAAACGGTACGCCCGGCTGTCGGGCCATGGGTTCAGGATGTTGGCGGAGGCGATGGAAGCTGACCTTGCCTATGAGATAAAATGTCCGGCACTTCTGATCTGCGGGGAAAAGGACCACGCCGGTTCCTGTATCCGATACAACAAAGCCTGGCACAAAAATACCGGAATCCCACTGGCGTGGATTCCCGGCGCCGGGCACAACTCCAACACCGATGAGCCGGAAAAAGTGAATGCGCTTATTGAAAAAATGCTCGACACTTCGCTGTCCCCGGCCGCGCCGCCGATGCGATCAAGCCCAGGGCGGCGGCAGAGCTGAGCAACCGCAGCTTCCGCATGAACATTTGCAGCACAACCTTGCAAAATACGGCAGAATCGGGTATCATACTTCTGGAAGAGATTGAGAATCCGGAAAGGAGCCGCGAGTATGCTGTATAACGAGCGGGCAGAGTTTATTTTGCAGCAGCTGCAGCTGCAATCCACCGTCAAGGTCAGTGAGCTGAGCCGTCAGCTGCAGGTATCGGTGGATACGGTGCGCCGGGACCTGAAAACGATGGAACAGGGCGGGCAGATCCGCTGCGTGCGCGGCGGGGCCTGCCTGCCGGAATCGCGGGTCTCCTTCTCCAACTTTACCGGGCGGGAGATCATCCATAGCGACCTAAAGCGTGAAGCCGCCCGCAAGGCACTGACCTATATCAAGGAAAACGACGTGGTGGCGATGAACTCCGGCACCACCAACACCATCCTGGCGCAGGAGCTGGCCAATGCCGGGCTACGCTGCACCGTTGTCACCAACAACTACGCGGCCATTCCGGCGCTGATGCAGGCGCCGGGGGTGCGGGTCATCGCGGTGGGCGGCACGGTGGACACCCAGGAGCGCTCCACCTACGGGACGCTGTGCGAGGAAATGTTCAGCCGCTTTTACCCCGATGTGGCGCTGCTTTCCATCAACGCCGTCAACTATAAAGACGGCTACACCGACTTCCGCATGGACGAGACCGGCGTGATCCGGCTTTTGGCGGCCCAGGCCAAGCAGGTGGTGGCGGTGATGGACTCCAGCAAGCTGGGCCAGCGCTCCAAATGCCGGGTGCTGGCGGCCGACCAGGTGGACCTGCTGGTGATGGATGACCATGTACCGCCGGAGGTGCGGGACAAATACAGGACAAAGGGCATCACGATCCTGTAAAATGTAAGAATAGGGAGAAAGCTGTAAGGCAGACGCAGAGAAAGCGTCTGCCTTACAGCTTTTTTACAGGATGCTTGCGGTAACTTGCTTTAAGATGCTGCAATAAGCGGCGTATAACGCAGATGCAGGCGGCAATAAGCTGCAAAGAAATGCAAAACAAGCAAGAGGTGTTCAGAGTGGGAACCGAAAACAGACAGATTCAGATGGTCGTGTTCGACTGGGCCGGCACGACGGTGGATTACGGCTCCAGCGCGCCCAGCGTTGTATTTGACCGCGTACTCACCGCGGCAGGGCTGCACCTGACGCGGGAGGAGATCAACCGCCCGATGGGCCTTGAAAAGAAGGCGCACATCCGCCAGCTGCTTTCCAGCGAAAGCGGCAGCGCCCAGTGGCGGCAGCTATATGGCCGTGTGTGGAACGAGCAGGACGTGGACAAGCTGTACGAAACCTTTGAGGCCACGCTGCACACCGTGGTGGCCGAATACAGCACGCCGCTGCCCGGTGTGGTGGAAACGGTGGACAAGCTGCGGGGCATGGGGCTGAAAATCGGCTCCACCACCGGCTACAACAGCGCCATGATGGCCGAGGTCCTGCCTGTGGCCAAGGCGGCCGGGTATGCGGCCGACTGCGTCGTCACCCCCGATGCGACCGGCATTGGCCGGCCGGCCCCGTTTATGGTGTTTGAATGTATGCGGCAGCTGAATGTTTACCCGCCCCGCTGCGTGGTCAAGGTGGGGGATACCGTGGTGGATATGCAGGAGGGCAAAAACGCCGGGGCCTTCGCCATCGGCATCCTGACCGGCTCCAACCTGCTGGGGCTGACGAAGGAGGAGTATGACACCATGCCCGCCGAGCTCCTTGCACAGCGTAAGCAAGTGGCGGCCGACCGCTACCGCGCTGCCGGGGCGGATCTGGTGATCGACTCGATCCGCGACCTGCCCGCCGCCATCGAAACGCTGAATGAGCGCCTGCGCAAGGAGGGAAGCCTGTGAAACGCTATTATAACCCTGTCCACACGATCCAGGGCCCCGGCTGTCTGGCGGAACTGCCCGCCCTGCTGCGGCGGATGCTGTCCGGCGGCGGCCGGGTGCTGGTGCTGGCCTGGAGCCGGGAGGCCCTGCGGTACCCGGTGCTCGCCGATCTGGCGGCCAGCTGTGCGCCGATCGAGGTGGAAAACCTGGAATTCACCGCCTCCAACCCCACGGTGGAGCAGCTGTACGATACCTGGCTGCGCACCAAAGACCACGCCCCCGACGTGGTGGTGGCCGTGGGCGGCGGCAGCATTCTGGATGTGGGGAAATCGCTCTGCTGCCTGTATGGCGCGGAACTGGCCGATGTGGACGCGCTGCGCGCCCGCATCGCAGCCGGGGATCTGCAGCCGGCGGCCCGCTGGATCGGCGTGCCCACCACCGCCGGCACTGGCAGCGAGGTGACCTGCTGGGCTACCATCTGGGACCCGGAACAGGATACAAAGCGCTCGCTGGAAAACCATGACAACTATGCGGCCGCTGCGCTCGTGGACCCGGAGCTGGCAGCCGGCATGCCGGTGCGGTTGGCGGTGTCCTCGGCGCTGGATGCGGTGGCCCACGCGGTGGAGAGCTACTGGGCCCGCCACACCAACGCCGTCTCCCGCGCATTGGCGCTGGAAGCCATCCGCACCGTAATGGGCAGCATCGACCAGCTGTTCGCCGGTGTGCCGGCGGCCCACGACGCGATGGCCCGCGGCAGCATGCTGGCGGGGCTGGCCTTCTCCAACACAAAGACCACGGCCTGCCATTCCATCTCCTACCCGCTGACCATGCACTACGGCATCCCCCACGGCGCGGCGGTGGCCATGCTGCTGGCCCCGGTGCTGGCCTGCAACGCCCCGGCCGTGCAGAATCTGGACGCCCTGCTGGGCGCCCTGGGGGTGGCGGACGCTGCCGGGCTGCAGCGCCGCATCGCGGGGCTGCTGGTGCGTTCGGCCCAGCCGGCCTCGCTGGAAGGCTGGGGCGTGGCCCGCAGCGACCTGGCGCATCTGGCGGGGCTTGGAATCACCAAAGGCCGGGCGGACAACAACCCGGTGGAACTGACCCCCGCGTTGATCGAAGAAATGCTCGAATCCATCTACCCGATGGCCACCATCCCCTGTGCGGGCTGACGCGCAGGGACACCGCTGGCAATATTGACAAGACAGATAAGGAGAGAATCGTATGAAACGCAACCGGAAACTGCTTGCCCTGACCCTGTCCGCCCTGATGACCGCCGGCCTGCAGGCGGTGGCGAAGGGTGACGTGGACGTGGTTCCCATCTCCGACCAGATCCTGGCCAGCGAGATCGCCAACGGCAACGCAGCGGAAAGCGACATCAAGATCATCCACGAATCCGGTGCGATCCCGGCCGAAGCGATGGTCGTGGCCGAACATGTGGACCAGGCCACCCGCGACAAGCTCACCGAGTTCCTGACCAGTTATGACAACGAACAGTACTTCACCGATGTCATCAAGGTTCCCGGCGCCCGCTTTATCGAGTGCGATATGAGCGATTATGAGGAGATCATCGAGCTGAACAAGATCATCAATGATTTCTGAGCATCGGCGCCGCGGGGGTGAACACTATGGAACCTATCTTACAGTTTGACAATGTGACCAAGAACTATCCCAACGGCGTACATGCCCTGCAGGGGATCAGTTTCACCGTGCAGGAAGGGGAGTTCATTTCGGTCATCGGGCCGTCGGGGTCGGGCAAATCCACCCTGCTGCGCGCCATCAACGCCCTGATTCCCATCAGCGGCGGCGCCGTCACGCTGGACGGCCAGAATGTCGCCGCCCAGCACGGTCGTGCCCTGCGGGAGCTGCGCCGCAAGGTGGGCATGATCTTCCAGAATTACAATCTCGTCTACAGCCTGTCGGTGCTGCAGAACGTGCTGCACGGCCGGCTGGGCTATATGCCGGGCCCCCAGGGGGTGCTTGGGCTGTACAGCGAGGCGGACAAGCGCCAGGCGTTGGATCTGCTGGAAGAACTGGGCCTTTCGGATTTCGCCTACAACCGTGCGGCCGACCTGTCCGGCGGACAGAAACAGCGGGTCGGCATCGCCCGAGCCATCATGCAGCAGCCCAAACTGCTGCTTTGCGATGAGCCCATCGCTTCGCTGGACCCTTCCAGCGCCAAAACCATCATGGATCTGCTGCGGTCGATGACGGCCAGGCGCAACATTGCCTGCATCGTCAACCTGCACCAGCTGGATGTAGCGCTGCAGTACTCCACCCGCATCATCGGTCTGAGCAAGGGGCGCATCGTCTTTGACGGCCCGCCGGCCCAGCTCAGCGATGAGATGATCGAACGCATCTACGGCACCAGCCGCGAAAACCTGATGTTGGGAGGGAATGGCCATGACCAGGCGGATACCGCTGATTGCGCGTGACCTCAAACGGTTGTACACCGGCTTTCTGATCGCCGCGCTGGCGCTGTTTGTGGTCTGCAGCATCCTGACCGAATTCAATCCCGCCGTGCTGGTGGCCAACGGGGATGCTTTCTGGGAGTTTATCACCCAGGACTTCCTGCCGCCAGCTCTGCCCAAGGCCAGCCGCATCCCCGGCGTGCTGGACAGCGTGGTGGTCACGCTGGCGCTGGCCCTCTCCTCCACCACGGTGGCCGCCATTCTGGCCTTCTTCGTCTCGCTGTTCGGCAGTGAAAAGGTCTCGCCCTTTCCGCGATTTGCCAAGGTGGTGCGCGGGTTCGCCACCTTTTTGCGCAACATTCCGGCGCTGGTCTGGGCGTTCATCCTGTTCTCGTCCTTAGGCATCGGCACCGGCGTCGGGTTTGTGGCGTTGTGCATCACCAGCTTCGCCTTCCTTGTGCGCGCCTTTGTGGAGACGATGGAGGATGTCTCCCAGGACTGTGTGGAAAGCCTGCAGGCCGTGGGGGCCAGCTTCCCCCAGCGGGTCGCCCAGGCCATCCTGCCATCCTGCCTGAGCGGGTTCCTCTCCTGGTTCCTCTACTGCGTCGAAGTCAACATCCGTGCCTCCACCATCGTCGGCATGGTGGGCGGGGGCGGCGTGGGATTGACCCTTTTCTCCTACATCAAGAGCTTCCAGTATGACATTGCGCTGAGCATCATCCTGCTGGTGGCAGTCATGGTCATCGTGGTGGATCAGATCACCAACAAACTGCGAAAGGAGCTGCTGAAATGAGCCTGCAACCTTCCCCCTGTCTGCAAACCGGCGAAGCCGCCGCGGCGCCGCAGCCGGCGGCCGGCGCCCGCCCGACCGCGCCGGGCGGGCGCATCCCGGTCAAATGCCGCCAGCGCAACCGGTTCATTCCGGTGTTTCTGGCCGGGACGGCCCTGCTCTCGGCGGCAAGCCTTGTGTATCTGGGCATCGACTGGGGCAAAATGCTCTCCCGCGTGCCGGACATCGGCGTGGTGTTCTGGGATCTGGCCCATCTGGATTTCGCCAATATGGATTTGATCTTCTCCTCATTGGTGGAGACGATCTCCATCGCGGTGCTGTCGCTGCTCTACAGCCTGGTGCTGGGCGTGGCGTTCGGTATGCTGGCGGCGCGCAATGTGTTCCGCCTGCCGGTGCTTTCGGTCGTCACCCAGTCCTTCTTCACCTTCCTGCGGGCGGTGCCCACCCCGGTGTGGGTGCTGCTGATGCTGGTCTGCCTGGGCATGGGCCCCGAGGCCGGCGTGGCCGGGCTTTGCGTCCACACCACCGCCTTTTTCACCAAGAGCTTTGCCCAGAGCTTTGAGAGCATCCCTGATGAGACGATCGAGGCGCTGGAAGTCACCGGCGCGAGCCGGCTGAGCATCTTCTGCAACGCGATCCTGCCGGCGGCTTTCAGCCAGATCGTGGCCTGGGCCGGTATGCGGCTGGAAACCAACTTTTCCGAATGCGCGATCCTCGGCATGGTGGGGGCCGGCGGCATCGGGTACGTCATCTCCAACAGCCTGCAGGGCTACGACTACGGCACCGCCGGCGTGGCCATCCTGCTGGTATTCGCAGTGGCCTACGCCATCGAACGCCTCTTCGTGCGGATCAAACGGCGGTTCAACCAGTAAAAAGCGGCAAGAAAGCGGCAGCCTTCCTCAAGCCAGGCGGAAGGCTGCCGCTGTTCGTTCAACATACGGGTGAAAGCGGGGGACGGCTTCTGATTTCAGCCGGCGAGCGGGTAAACCGCAACACGATGCAGCATACACTGTGCGGAACAAATAAGCGGTCGGACCAAGCCGGCAAAGGCGTCCCCGCACCTCCAGTGAATCAAAAACCGCATGGCGTCCGACCGCAGCATCCAAAAAAGATTCGCCGGGGCTGTTACGCCAGCCGGGCAAAGTCCCGCCAGGTGCGAAGAAACAGCGCCATGGCGATGGCGACCGAGGTCAGGTCCGCCGCAGCCCGGGCGGCGGCCAGGCCGGGCAGGCCCAGCAGCGCGTGCAGCAGATAAAGCGCCGGGATCAGCAGTAGCCCCTGCCGCAGGGCGGAGAGCACCGTGGCCCCGGCGGCCCGGCCGGCCGCCTGCAGAAAGTTGATGCTGAGGTAGTAAAGCCCCAGCAGCGGGCTGGCCGCCAGCAGCCAGGGCAGCAGCTGCCGCCCCAGGGCCAGGGCTTCGGCGTCGGACAAAAACAGCCCAAGCAGTGCGTTTTGCCCCAGCAGGCAGGTGGCTGCAAAGGCAGCCCCAACCCCGAAGGTCAGCCCGGCCAGCCGGGTCAGCGCGCCGCGCAGCCGCGGCAGGTTGCGGGCCCCCGCATTGTAGGCCAGCAGCGGCTGGACGCCCATACAAATCCCCATCTGTACAAGGCTGACCACCATCGTCGCCTTGTCGGCGGCGGCCATGGCGGCCAGCGCCGCGGTGCCGTAGCCTGCCAGCATCCGGTTGCTGAAACTGCCCGCCAGCCCGGCCAGCAAACTGCTGACCCCGTTGGGCAGCCCCAGCGCCAGCACCCGGCCCAGCCGGGCGGGGCGGCGCAGCGCGTCAGCAGGGGAGAGGCTCAAAGCCTGAGACCGGCGCAGGATGTAGTCAAGATAGATCGCGCAGGCCACGAGATTCCCCAGCACGGTGGCCGCCGCCGCGCCGGCAATGCCCCAGCCGAACACCAGGATGAACAGAGGGTCCAGCACGATGTTGGTCACACTGCCGGCCAGGTTGCCCACCAGCCCGCGTCGGATGGCCCCGTCCGCCCGCAGCAGGGTGGCGGCCGAAACCGAAAGGATCATGGCCGGGGCGCCCAGCGCCAGAATGCGCAGATACGCCGCGGCGTGTGGCTGGATCTCCGCATTGGCCCCGAGCATCCCCAGCAGCGGCGCACAGCCGAGGTTCAAAACCACCGCCAGCACCGCGCCGACCAGAATGGCGCACCAGCCGCACAGGCTGGACACGGTGCGCACGTCCTGCTTATCGCCGGCGCCCAACGAGGAAGCTGCCGCCGCGCAGCCGCCCATCCCCAGCACGGTGGCCCCGGCCGAAGCCAGCGTGAACACCGGGCTGACCACCGAGACCGCGGCGGTCTGGGCGGTGTCCTGCAGCAGATTGATAAAAAACAGATCGGTCATGTTGTAGATCGCCATGACCAGCACCGACAAAATCGAGGGCCCCACCAGCGAGAAGATGGCTTGCCAGATCGGTTTGTCGCGGAATAGAACTTCACTGTTCTGCATTTGGTCGTCCTCCTTGAATCGACTGAATCACTGTGAATACACTGCAACTTATGTTGCTTTTTTTCGTTGGTTCCAGTATACTGGATGCAAAAGAAGGGGACAACCGTTGATTTCCGCCATTGTGTCCGCTTTGCGGCACAAAGGCGAATTCTGTTGCAGAAAGGAACAACCCATGCAAACTGACCTGCGAACCCGCTACACCCGCCAGGTGATCACCGATGCTTTTTTACAGCTGCTGCGACAAAAACCGGTGGAACGCATCACGGTCAAGGAGGTCTGCGCCCTGGCGCAGATCAACCGCAGCACCTTTTACCGCCAATACAAGGACTGCTTTGACCTGATGGAACAGCTGGAACAGCGCGGGCTTGAGCTGCTGGAAGAACTGCTGCAGGCAACGCAGGCGCAGGGAACCACCGCGACGATGACGGCGGCGCTCTGCGCGCTGCGGGACAACGACAGCCTACTGGGCGTCATGGCACGGCAAAACCAGGATGAGCGGTTTCTGTACGCAATGGTGGAGCGGTGCTTCCGGTATATGAATACACGGCAGGGGAATATGGCGCCGGCCGCAGGCGAACCCCAGCAGACGATGCGCAATGTGTTCCTGGCCGCCGGGGCGGGCGGCATCATCCAGTACTGGCTGCGCAGCGGGATGCAGACCGAACCCGGGCAGGTGGCCGCCGTGATTACCGCCCTGTGCGAGGGCGCCGCCATGGCCGCCATGCCGCAATAAACCGTTTTGAACAAAACGCGCCCCGGCTATCCGGCTGCAGAAGCAATCGGACGGCCGGGGCGTTTGGCTGTTGCGGTCCGGGGGCTCAGGCTTTGGCGGCATAGCGCCCCAGGAACGCCAAACTCGGCTTGGGGGTGCGGGTCTGGCCGTGGGCGCGGTCTACGGCGATCAGGCCGAACTGCATCGCAAAGCCCTTCTGCCACTCAAAGTTGTCCAGCAGGCTCCAGTAAAAATAGCCTTTTACCGGCAGGCCGTCGGCCAGGCAGTTCTGTACGCCGGCAAGCGCCCGCTGGATGAAGGCAACACGGCGGGTGTCGTCGGCGGTGGCGATGCCGTTCTCGGTCACGATCAGGTCGCCGTGGAAATCTTTGGCCACCCGACGGAGTACATGTTCGAGGGCTTCGGGGTAAAACTCATAGTCCATCTGGGTCAGCTCGGCGCCTTCGGGGGCGGTCATGCTGCCGTTTTGGTCATAACGGGCGCGGGTGTAGTTCTGCACGCCAAGGAAGTCGTCCCCCTCGATGGCGGGCAGGTAGTGGGTGAACTCCTCCTCCCAGACCTTGGCGGCTTCTTCCTCGCCGCCGGGCAGCGCCTGGATGTCGTGCAGACTCAACGTCAGGCCGACCTTAACGCCGGGACAGACCTCCCGGATGACGGCGCGGGCAGCCTTGTGGGCTTCCATGACCAGCTCATCGCCGTGGGGCGTGCGGGGATTGGTGAAGCACTGGGGCGTCTCGGTGCCGAACACGGCCTTGTTTTCGGCGGCGATTCGTGCCTGATTGGCCATCATCTTCTGGAAGTTCATGCCCATCTGCACCGACCCATCGGGGGACTGCCCGCCCGCCTGGGCCTGGGCGGCCATCTTCATCATCTGTTTTTTATACCGCTCGGCAATGGCCGCGACCTGCACGCCCATGTTCGCCTCGTTGATGGTGCAGACATATCGCAGCTCACCGCCAAGGTTCTCCATCACATACCGCACATAGCGGGCGAAGTCGGCCGGGGTTGTCTCGGCCTCCCAGCCTCCCTTGGCGATCAGCCACACCGGGCTGGAAAAGTGGTGCAGCGTCACGATGGGTTCCAGGCCGTGTGCCTGGCAGCAGCGGATCACATCCCGGTAGTGTTCCAGTTCCGCCGCGTCAAAGCGGCCCTCCTCCGGCTCGATGCGGGCCCACTCAATGGAAAAGCGGTAGGCATTGAGCCCGGCCCCAGCCATCAGGCGGATGTCCTCGGCGTACTTGTGATAATGGTCGCAGGCGTCCAGCGAGGGCTCGACATAGCTGGAGTGTTCCATCTGTTCCTGCGCCCAGCAGTCGTTGTGGATGTTGTTGCCCTCCACCTGGTGGGCGGCGGTGGCGGCGCCGATGAGAAAACCGGGTGCAAATTGTTTCATGGTAGAGTCCTCCTAAATTTTCAATACAGCAGGCGGTCGGGGAAGTCCCGTTCTGTCTTACAGTATAGCGGATGGCGGCCCCAACGCTCAATCAATTATTATACTTAAAAATCAAATATTTGTATTCTTATCAAAATAATTCAAATAATTGAACTTTTATACGAATATTTGTATTCTTCGCGCCGGGCTGCCGTGGTATGGTAAAGGCACCGAGGCGCGGGGCGCTGTGCCGCCCGAACTCTTTTGCGCCTTCCGGATCTGATTTGGGAGGAATCAACAATGGCATTTGGTAAGAAAAAAACCAGCCAGAGCGAGATCGACGGCGTACAGTACCGCCGCGTTCCCACCTGGTGTATCGCGATCGCCGAGATGCAGGGCGGCGCGGCGATGGCGTTCTATTCGCTGGTCGGCCTGATGAGCTACGTTGCCAGCGAGGGGTATGGCATCGCGCTGGCGGTGGCCGGTGTGATTTTGACCGCCACGCGCTGGTTTGACGGCCTCATCGACCCGTTTCTGGCGGTCTGGATCGACAAGCTGCACACCCGCTTCGGCAAACTGCGCATCCTGATGCTGCTGGGCCTTACGATCCGCAGCGTCGCCATGCTGATGCTGTTTGTCTGGTTCTCGGGCAAGACCCAGAGCGTGGTGCTGTTTATCATCCTGTACATGGTCAACATCGTCGGCAACTCGATCTTTGACATTGCGGGCAACATGCTGCCCGCCGTTATGACCAACGACCCGCGCCAGCGCCCGACCGTGCAGGTCTGGGCGACCGTGTACAACTACGCGTTCCCGATGGCGCTGTCGCTGGTCTCCACCATGGTCATTCTGCCGATGTTCGGCAACCAGTACACCAAGGATATGCTGTCCCTGACCTGCATCATCTATGTGGCCGTAGCCTGGGTGCTGACGCTGATCGCCTGCATCGGCCTGACGCCGGTCGACAAGCCCGAAAACTTTGAGGGCATCACGGCCGGCGGCGACGACGTGGGCCTCAAGGATATGTTCCACTTCCTCGCGACCAACCGGCCGTTCCAGTTGTACACGCTGTCCGCTGTGGCCGACAAGCTGGCCCAGCAGGTCAACAGCCAGACCATCATCTCGACGATGATGTTCGGCATCCTGATCGGCAACATCCAGTTCGGCACCATCGTGTCCATGCTGTCGATGCTGCCCAGCATCGTGTTTGCGATCTTCGGCGCGCGGTACTGCGGCAAGCACGGCAACAAGGAGGCCACCGTCACCTGGACCTGGGTGTGCGTGGTGATCTCGGTGCTCGGCATCGTGTTCTGCGCCGCCATTGATATGAGCGCGATCCGCACCAACATGGTGCTGCTGTGCCTGTTCTTTGCGATTCTGCTGCTGAACAACGGCTCCAAAATGTGCATCACGACGGCCAACGGCGCGATGCGCGCCGACATTGTCGACTACGAGCTGGACGCCTCCGGCAAGTACATCCCCGGCATTGTCACGGCCACCTACAACTTCATCGACCAGGTGATCTCCTCCTTCGGCATCACCATCGCGACCTTCTGCGTGTCGCTGATCGGCTATGTCCACACGACGCCCCAGCCCACCGACGCGCCCACCCCGGCCATCAAGGCGATGACGCTGTTCCTCACCTTCGGCGTGCCCATCATCGGCTATGTGATCTCGCTGATCGCGATGCGGTTCTACAAGCTCACCAAGAAGGACATGGTGGACGTGCAGAAACGGATCGCCGCCAAGAAGCAGGCGCTGCAAAGCAAGTGACCCATCCAAAAAGGGAGGGGCGGCTCACGCCGTCCCTCCCTGTGGCGGTCATTGGTCCGCCTGGGCCCGCCAGGCCGTGGGCGTGCGGCCGGTGACCGCCTTAAAACACTGGATGAAGTAGCTGCGGGTGGTGAACCCCAAACCGTCGGCGATCTGCTGCACGGTCAGCCGGGTGGACTGCAGCAGCACCTTGGCCCGCTCGATCTTGGCGAACTTGATGTAGTTGGTCAGGGAGTAGCCGGTCTCCCGCTTGAAGCGCCGGGTGATATAATAGTCATCGTAGCCTAGCTGCGCGGCCAGGTCCGCCGCCTGGATCTTCTGTTCCAGGTGCAGGTCGATGTAGTCCACGCATTTCTGCACCATCGGGCTGTAGCGCGGGTTGGTGCGGCAGCGATGGACTCGATGGATGAAATCGTCGTACATCGTGGCGGGCAGGTTCAGCAGTTCCTGCTGGCTGCGGGCATTTTCGGCCCGCTGGATGTAGGCGTCCCCCAGCGAATAGGCTTCTTCCGGGCTGACGCCGCCTTCAATGGCGGCGCGGCAGACAAGACTGGTGAACACCGTGATGCTGGATTTTACCTGGCGCAGCGGGTCGGGACCGGATACCGGCACCCCGCTGCTGAGCAGGCTGGAATTGCTGAAAGCCTCGGCATAGTTGAGGTCCCCGTTGCGCACCATGTCCAGCAGCGCCCGCTCGGCCGCATAGACCTGATACCGGTCCCGCTTGGTCGGCTCGGCAGGCTTGGCGGGGCGAAGCAGTTCGGTGGGCATGACGATGTCGCTGTAATGCAGCGTCTGCCCGGTCAGGCAGTAGTGCAGCATCAGCAGGTAACGCCCCAGCAGCTCGCTGGTCACGACCGGCAGGCGGGAGGCCGCCTGCATGAATTGCTCCTTCCAGGCGACGCTCAGCTCCAGCCCGCGGTAGAGGTCGTACCCCAGCTCGATCTGCCCCTTGGTGGTGGTGGCGTAGAACACCGGCCCCAGCAGCCAGAATCGCCGCAGTACACCGTCCTCCCGCTCAAATGCTGCGCCCCAGACAAGCCCCAGCGAGGTTCCCAAAAGGAACGGATTATTCCAAATGTTTGTGTGCTCCATCAGAATACTGCGGCAGCCGAAAGCCGAAAAGGCCGTGTTCAGCACCGTCTCGTCGGTACAGTTGGAAAACAGCAGTTCCCCCTTGGCGTCATAGCACCAGGTGGAAATGGCGTCACAGCAGGCCACAAGTTCCTGCAAAAGCGATACTTTTTCATGAATATCCACGGGGTGGTCTCCTTTCCTGCGGTTGCTCCTATCATACCACAGAAAGGCGGCTGCGGCCAGGAAAGAACACCGCACTCCCTACATTTTTTTCGCTGACTCTCATCTTCCAAGAAAGGAAAGCATCTATGCGTACCATTCATTCTCTGAATCAGGATTGGACCTTCATCAAGGCCGAACAGCCCACCGCTGGGGCGGGCGTCCCTGTGACGCTGCCCCACACCTGGAACGCCGAGGACGGCCAGGACGGCGGTGACGACTATTACCGGGGCAAATGCTGGTATCTCCGCGACCTGGACCGGCCGGAAGCGACGGAAAACAGCCGGGTCTGGCTGGAATTCGAGGGCGCGGCCATGACGGCCGAAGTCTATTTGAACGGCGAAAAGCTGGCCGAGCACGCCGGCGGGTATTCGACCTTCCGGGTGGATCTGACCGATCACTTGAAGGACCACAACAAGCTGGCGGTCTCGGTCAGCAACGCCCGCAGCCGGACTGTCTACCCGCAGCAGGCGGATTTCACCTTTTACGGCGGGCTGTACCGGGAAGTACGCCTGATTTTGGTGCCTGAGACCCATTTTGCGCTGGGGTATCACGGCGGACCGGGGCTGAAGATCACACCGGTGGTGGATCTGGAAACACGCACCGCCGCCGTCATGGCCGAGGCATGGGTAGAAGGCCCGGCCGATGATGCCGAGGTCACCTTTACCCTGGCCGGCCAGACCCAAACCGTGCCGGTGGCGGACGGCTGCGCTCGCGCCGACTTTACGATCGAGAACGTGCACCTCTGGAACGGCCTGAACGACCCCTACCTCTACACGGCCACCGCCAGTCTGTCCAGCGGTGACGCGGTCAGCGCCCGGTTCGGCTGCCGGAAATTTGAGATCGACCCGCAGAAGGGCTTCCTGCTCAACGGCCGCAGTTATCCTTTGCGCGGGGTCTCTCGCCACCAGGACCGCAAGGGCGCCGGCAGCGCGCTGACCCCCGCCATGATGGAGGAGGATATGGCCATCATCAAGGAACTGGGGGCCAACACGCTGCGTCTGGCCCACTACCAGCACGCCCAATACTTCTACGACCTCTGCGATGAAAATGGTCTCATTGTCTGGGCTGAGATCCCCTATATCACGATGCACATGCACGATGGGCGGGAAAACACCCTCTCCCAGATGACCGAATTGATCGTGCAGAATTACAACCACCCCTGCATCGCGGTCTGGGGGCTCTCCAACGAGATCACGGCCGCCTCCGCCGTCAACGAAGAGCTGCTGGAAAACCACCGCGCCCTCAATGACCTGTGCCATACACTCGACACCACCCGCCCCACCACGATGGCTAATGTCTTTATGCTGGACATCGACAGCCCGATCCTCGAAATTCCCGATGTCAACAGCTACAACCTCTACTTCGGCTGGTACCTGGGCGAACTGGAACAGAACGACGAGTTCTTTGACGAATACAACGCCAAATTCCCCGACCGCTGCATCGGCTTCTCGGAGTACGGCGCCGACGCCAACCCGGCGTATCAGAGCCCGACGCCGGAGAAGGGCGACTACACCGAGAGCTACCAGTGCGTCTACCATGAGCATATGCTGCACATGATCGAAGCGCGCCCCTGGCTCTGGGCCACCCATGTGTGGAACTTGTTCGATTTCGGCGCGGACGGCCGGGACGAGGGCGGCAAGAACGGGGAGAATCAGAAGGGTCTTGTCACTTTCGACCGCCAGCTCAAAAAGGATGCGTTCTACCTGTACAAGGCGGCCTGGAACCACAAGGAGCCGTTCGTCCACCTTTGCGGCAGCCGGTATGTGGACCGCACCGAGGAGGTCACCGAGATCAAGGTGTACTCCAACCAGGACGAGGTCAGTCTGTATCTGGACGGCAAACTGTTTGCCACCAAGCAGGGACATGTGGTGTTCAGCTTCCAGGTGCCCATTTCGGGTGAGCATACCATTGAAGCGCGGGCCGAGGACTGCACCAGCGTGATGCTGGTGCGCAAGGTGTCTGAGCCCAACCCGGCCTACTGCAAGCCCGGCCGGGCGGCTTCCACCGGTGTGACCAACTGGTTCGACAAGGGGGAAGCCGACCCGAACTGCTACTCCATCCTGGATACGCTGGGCGAGATCCGCCAGAACCCTGAGGCCGCCGCAATCATTGACCAGATGATGGCCAAGGGCGCCGAGAGCCACGGCGAAATCGCCGAGACGGTCAAGGACAACCCGGCTTTACAGAGGATGATGAACCGGATCACGCTGGTCAGCCTGCTCAAACAGAGCGGCGCGGACGAGGAGAGTATCAAGCAGCTCAACCGGATTTTGCAGGGCATCAAAAAACCGGAGGTCAATGTATGAAAACCTACTGCAACCCGCTGGATCTGCCCTACCGCTACCAGCACATGAACGAGCAGGGCCGCCGCTACGCCTTCCGCGAGGGGGCCGACCCGACGCTTGTATACTTCAAGGGAACCTATTACCTGTTTGTCTCGATGTCGGCCGGCTTTTTCTATTCGGATGATCTGCTCGGCTGGCGCTTCCACGCCGATCCCGACCTGATGATCTACGACTATGCCCCCGACGTGCGGCAGGTGGGGGAGTACCTCTACTTCTGTGCGTCCAGCCGCAGCAAAGACTGCCCGATTTTGCGCAGCGCCGACCCGCTGCATGAAAAATTCGAGCAGGTGGCCGCGCCTTTCCCGTTCTGGGATCCCGACCTGTTTTTGGACGAGGACGGCCGGCTCTACCTCTACTGGGGTTGTACCAACACCCAGCCCATCTGGGGCGTGGAGCTGGACCGGGAGACCCTGGAGCCCATCGGCGAGAAAACGGCGCTGATCCACGGCGACCCTGAACACCTGGGCTACGAGCGCCCGGGGGAGAACGGCGTGGTGGACAAGGAGTCCAGCGTCATGTACCGCAGCCTGGCCCCCCTGTTCGACCCCGAGACCAAGACCCTCAAACTGCCCGCGGGCGTCACCGACCTGGGCGGCTACCCGGTGGAGGCGCTGACCAAAATCTTCCTCGCCGTCGGTCAACCCTATGTGGAAGGGGCGTTCATGACCAAACACGACGGCCGCTATTACCTGCAATACGCCGCCCCCGGCACCCAGTACAACACCTATGCCGACGGCGTCTATGTGGGGCAAAGCCCGCTCGGGCCCTTCACCCGGCAGGCGTCCAACCCCTTCTCGGCTGTGACCGGCGGGTTCATCACCGGCGCGGGGCACGGCAGCACGGTTGCCGACAGGCACGGCAATTTCTGGCACGCCGCCACCATGCGCATTTCGGTCAACCATGACTTTGAACGGCGGGTCGGACTGTTCCCGGCCGGCTTTGATGCCGATGGGGTCCTCTACTGCAACCAGAACTTTGCCGATTATCCCCACCGAATCCCCGAAGGCCGGTTTGACCCGGCATCCTGGCAGCCGGAATGGATGCTGCTTTCCTACGCCAAACCGGCCTTTGCCTCCTCCACCGCCGCAGGCAGCAGCCCGGCGCTGGCCGTGGATGAAAACATCCGCAATTGGTGGAGCGCCGCCGATGCCGCCCCTGGCCAGTGGCTGGCCGTTGACCTCGGCAATCCCTGTGATGTCCGCGCCGTCCAGGTCAACCTGGCCGATCAGGATGTGGCGATGGAGTTCCCACCCGAAGCCTACGGCGACGACCGCCGCACCCGCCACATCGAGCTGGAACCCCAGATTTCCCGCTATACCATTGAGATCAGCATCGATGGCGAAGCCTGGCAGACGCTGGAAACGGTGGCGCGGGAATGCTCCAACGGGTATTACGAGTATGAAACCGGTGTCACCGCCCGCTATGTCCGGGTGGTGGGCGGCGCATTGCCCTACGGCCAGCCGCTGCGCATCGCCGGGCTGCGGGTATTCGGCCACGGCGGCGGGGCAAAACCCGCCCCGGCCAAAGCTGCGGCCGAGCGCGTCGGTGACCTGGACGCGGTAGTGCGCTGGCAGCCGCTTTCTGAGATGGGCGCGCAGGGCGTCAACATCCGCTATGGCACCGCGCCGGATAAACTGTATCTGAGCCACCTTGTCTACGGCGCAAGCGAAGCGACCCTGACCACCCTGGTCGCCGGGCAGGGCTACTACGTTGCCGTGGACAGCTTCAATGAAAACGGCGTCACCCCCGGCACCGTGTTTGTCTTGTAAGAAGGAGGCTTCCCCATGATTCCAACCGGCGTGCAGCAGTTCATGCTGGGCACCGCCCTCAACAATGAACCCCAGGCCCGGCAGACGCTGGCCGCCCTCAAGAATGCCGGGTACACCGGCATTGAGCTCTGCGGGTTTATGATCCACTCCACCGGTCTGATGGTGCGGATGCTGACCCGCGCCGCCGGGATGCCCACCGGCAACGGCGGCAAACTGGACTGGCACGCCCTCGTCAAAGAGTCAGGCCTGTCGGTCATCAGCCTGCACACCGATCTCGGCAGTGTCGAGCGGGACGCCGCGGCCGTCGCAGCCGAGGCCAAGAGTTTTGGCACAAACTATGTGGTCATCACCGGCATGTACCGCTTTGCTTACGCCGATGCAGCCGCCTGGCACGACCTGGCAAAACGCCTGAACAAAGCCGGCGCGGCGCTGTCGGAGCAGGGGGTGCGGCTGCTCTACCACAACCACAACTGCGAACTGCAGCGGGTGGAAGGGGAAACGCGCGGGTATGACATCCTGCTGGCTGAGACCGACCCCGACGCTGTCAACTTTGAGTTTGACTCCTACTGGTTTGCCGAGGGCGGTGCCGATGTGGCCGCCGTGATGAAAACCCTTGGAAATCGCATGAAGCTCTGGCATATCAACGACCGCGGCACCCGCCTTGCCGCCGGCAAACCGGCGATGACCCCAATCTTAAAAACCGACAGCATGGAACTGGGCACCGGCAACCTGCCGCTCGAACACTGGGCCGCCATCGCCAAGGAAAACGGCGTTGAGGCCGTCGTGCTCGAAAGCCACCGCAACTGGGTGGACAAAGACCCGGTCAAGAGCGCACAGGTCAGCGCCCGCTGGCTGCACGAATATTTATAATGACGATGTATGCCTCAAAAGTATGGAGACCGCAGCGGCGCACAGCGTGCGCCACAGGACAAAACAACGTACCCGTAGCGGCGCACAGCGTGCGCCACAGCCCACAGACAATAAGAAAGGCGGGGAGAGACAATGCCCCAAAATAGAACCATTGCCCGGCTGCTGGCCGGGGAAAGCGACAACCACATCCTGCCCTTTTTCTGGCAGCACGGCGAGGACGAAGCCACCCTGCGGGAACTGATGGCAGCCATCGACGGGGCCAGCTGCAAGGCTGTCTGCGTTGAGAGCCGCCCCCATCCCGACTTCTGCGGCCCCAAGTGGTGGGCCGATCTGGACGTGATCCTGGACGAGGCCCGCCGCCGCGGGATGCAAGTCTGGATCTTGGACGACAGCCATTTTCCCACCGGTTTCGCCAACGGGGCGGTGAAGACCGCACCGGACGAATTCTGCCGCCAGAGCATCCTTGGCAATGAGAAATCGCTGGACGCGGCCGCCGGCCCGTTGACCCTTGACCTGCGCGCCGAAGATCTCATGGCCCCGCCCCAATATGATCTGACCGACCCGATGCAGACCTTTGCGGCGAAAATACCGCCGGCCCGCAGCTTTGACCCGGCCACCGACCGGCTGCTGACCGTTCAGGCCGTGGCTGAAGATGGCGGTATCACCGAACTTTTGCCCTTCGTTCAGGGCACGGTGCTTCACTGGGACAAGCCCGCCGGGGCGTATACGCTGCAGGTGGTCACGGCCAGCCGCAACGCAGGCTGTCACCGGGACTACATCAACATGACCGACCCCGCCAGCGTGCGGCTGCTGATCAACGCGGTCTACGAACCCCATTGGCAGCATTATGCCGCCGATTTTGGCAAGACGATCGCCGGCTTTTTCTCCGACGAGCCGGAGCTGGGCAACGGCCTTTTGTACCAGAAGGGCAACACGCTGGGCTGCGGCCAGGACCTGCCCTGGAGCGCCCCGCTGGAAGCCGCCCTGGCCGAAGCCTGTGGTCCCGGCTGGGCCGCCGCGCTGCCGCGGCTGTTCGCGCAGGACGGCAGCGATGAAACTGCCCGCATCCACACCGCGTACATGGACTGTTTGACCAGGCTGGTACGGAGCAATTTCAGCGAACAGCTCGCCGCCTGGTGCCACGACCACGGCGTGCGCTACATCGGCCATGTCATCGAGGATGACGGCCAGCACTGCCGCACCGGGTCCAGCCTCGGACATTATTTCCGCGGCCTGCAGGGCCAGGACATGGCGGGCATTGACGACATCGGCGGCCAGGTGCTGCCCCAGGGCGAGGATGAACCGCGGATGGACAATATGCGCCGCCCGCGTAATGGCACCTTCTACCACTACGGCCTGGCTACCCTGGCCGAGAGTGCCGCGGCCATTGAACCGTCCAAAGGCGGCAACGCCATGTGCGAGATTTTTGGCAACTACGGCTGGGCCGAGGGCGTCCGGCTGGAAAAATATCTGGCCGACCACTTTCTGGTTCGCGGCATCAACTGGTTTGTACCCCACGCATTTTCGGGCAAGGCATTCCCCGACCCCGACTGTCCGCCGCATTTCTACGCCCACGGCCACAACCCCCAGTACCGGCACTTCGGCCGCCTCATGGCCTACATGAACCGGGTGGCCACGCTGACCAGCGCGGGCGTGCACGAGGCCCCGGTGGCCGTGCTCTACCACGGTGAGGCCGAGTGGTGCGACCCCGCCGCCATGCCGTTCGAGCAGGTCGTCCGCCCGCTGTACGATGACCAGATCGCCTGCCGGGTGCTGCCGGCCGATGTGTTCAGCGAACCGGGACGCTACCAAACCGAGATCGCCAACCCGTTCATCGTCAACGGCCAGCCTTACCGCGCTTTTGTGGTGCCGGGGGCTGCTCGTATGCCCGCCGCCGCTGCAAACGCCCTGGCGGAACTGTCCCAAAAGGGGCTGCCGGTATTTTTTGCCGGCAGCCGGCCGGCGGCTCTGTGTGAGGGCGGTCCGCTGCCGGCTGCGCTTGCCGCTTGCCCGGTGGTGGCCCCGGCCGACCTGGCTGCGCCCATCCGCGCCGCCGGGGTAGCGGCCCCGGTGCTGGAACCCCAAAACGACCGGCTGCGTCTGTTGACCGTGCAAGGCGATACCACGATGGTGCTGGCCGTCAACGAGGGCACTGCCCCCTGCACCGGCACGCTGACGCTGCCAGGGCTTTCCGGTCCCTGCTGTTGGTACGACCCCTGGGCCAACCGCTGCGAGCCTGCCGACGCCGCCGACACGTCCGCGGGCCTGCAGGTGAAGGTTCACATCCTGCCGCTGCAGCCCCGTGTCCTGGTCCTGGGCGAGCCGCCGGCCGGTGCGGCGCTTTACGCCGCCCCGCCGGCCGGGGAGAGCATCCCTCTGACCGGCTGGACCCGCGCCACCTGCGAGGGGGCCGCTTACCCGGCCTTCGGCCCCGCCGCTCCGGTCACGCTGCCCGATGACCTGGCCGCTGAGCAGCCGGAGTTTTCCGGCTTTGTGCGGTACGAGACGACCTTCACGCTGGATACACCCGCCGCGCTGCGGTTGGAGATCACCGACGCCGCCGAAGGGGTGGAGGTCTTTTTGAACGGCGAGAGCGCCGGCATCCAGATCGCCCCGCCCTTCGCCTACGACCTCGCGGGCCGGGCGGGGGAGAACATCCTTGCCATCGAGGTCGCCACCACCCTTGAGCGCCAATGCTACCCACTGCTGGACGGCTACCGCAAAATGCTGGCCCCAAAACCCGCCGGCGGCAGCGGTCTGACCGGCTCGGTGGCGCTGTACCGCGCCTGACTGCCCTGACACTGGACAGCCGGTCCCCCATTTTGGTAAGATACAAACGAAAGGGGGCAGGGCTTTGAACGCGGAGATCTTGGAACAGCTTTCCCGCATCACGCCGGAGGAGCAGAAACTACGGGACGGTGAACCGCTGGACCGCACCCTGTACGCCACCGGCCATGGCTTTGAGATCGAGGCCGCCAAGATGCTGCGGCAGGGGCAGCTCATCACCATACGGCCCCATACCCGGTTTGTGGCGTTCCCCCGCCACAGCCACGATTATGTGGAGATCATGTATGTGTGTGCAGGGCACACCACGCATATCATTGGCGGCGGCACGCCGGTGCGTCTGCAGGCAGGGGAACTGCTGTTTTTGAACCAGCGGGCCAGCCATGCCATCCAGCGGGCCGAGGTCGGGGATGTGGCGGTCAACTTTATTGTGCTGCCCCAGTTCTTTGACTTTGCCTTCCGGATCGTGGGCACCTCCAATCTGCTGGGGCGGTTTCTGCTGGGCACGCTGAAGACCGGCGGCGCCGAGATCACCCACCTGCTCTGCCGCACTGCGGGGCTGCTGCCGGTGCAGAACCTGGTGGAAAGCATGGTCTGGAGCCTTTTGAACAACGAGCCGGGCGCCCGTCGTGCCAACCAGATGCGCATGGCCCTGCTGCTTCTGGACCTGCTCAACCACCCCGACTGTATTGAGGTACAGGGCGAACCGGGCCAGGGCAGCCCGCTGGTGCTGGCTGCCCTGCGGGAGATCGAGGACGACTGCCGCTCGGCCAGCCTGACTCGCGTTGCGCAGACGTACCATGTTTCGCTGCCCTACCTGAGTGCGCTGATCCGCCGGGCCACCGGCAGCACCTTCAAGGAACTGCTGCAGCAAAAGCGGCTGGACCGTGCGCAGCAGCTGCTGCGCACCACCAAACTTCCGGTGCAGGCCGTTGCCGAGACGGTGGGGTACGATACCACCAGCTACTTTTACAACATTTATAAAAAACAATTTGGCATAACGCCAAAAGAGTATCGGGACCATTTGTGCAATTCTGACAAATAATAGGATAATGCTTAAATAGGCGCGTGATTTTATTGTAAATCACGCGCTTATTTTATGCCCGGACATTCAATATAATAGAGCCAGCGAGCCAACGGAAAGGAGAGGTGCAGATTTTGACCTATCATCTTGCCATCGACATCGGCGCATCTTCCGGCCGTCACATCCTGGGCTGGGTGGAGGATGGCCGCATGCACCTGAAAGAGGTCTACCGCTTTGAAAACCGCCTGGCCGAGAAAAACGGCCATCTCTGCTGGGAGATGGACCGCCTGTGGCAGAACGTCCTGGCCGGGCTGAAAGCCTGCAAGGACGCCGGATGCACGCCCGAAACGGTGGGCATTGACACCTGGGCCGTGGACTTTGTGCTGCTGGACGCGGCAGGGGAGATCCTGGGCGATACGGTGGCCTACCGGGACAGCCGCACCGAGGGCGTGCGCCAGGCGCTGGAGCCGGTGCTGCCATTTGCCGAGCACTACGCCCGCACCGGCATCCAGTACCAGCCCTTCAACACTGCCTACCAGCTTGCCGCCCTGAAAAAGGAGCACCCGGACCAGCTGGCCGCGGCCAAGACCTTTTTGATGGTGCCGGACTACCTGAACTACAAGCTGACCGGCGTGGCCACCAACGAGTATACCAACGCTTCCACCACCGCCCTAGTGGGGGCCGCAAGCCGAGACTGGGACGATGAACTCATCGCCAGGCTGGGCCTGCCGCGGGGCATTTTCCAGCCCATCTGCCAGCCCGGCACGGTTCTTGGCCGTCTGACGCCGGAAGTGCAGGCCGAAGTCGGCTTTGACTGCACCGTAGTGCTGCCCGCCACCCACGACACCGGCTCCGCCTGGCTGGCCGTGCCTGCCAGGAATGACCGAGCCGTCTACCTGTCCAGCGGCACCTGGAGCCTGCTGGGGGTGGAGAACACCGTCCCCATCACCAGTGCGGCCAGCGCCGCCGCCAACTTTACCAACGAGGGCGGCTACGGCGGCACCTACCGCTACTTAAAAAACATCATGGGCTTGTGGATGATCCAGTCCGTACGGCGGGAGCTGGGCGAGCGCGCCCCCAATGGCACCCGCCCCGCCTTCCCGGAGCTGATCGCTGCGGCGAAGGAAGCCGGCGGCTACCCCGGCCTGGTGAACGCGGACGATGACCGCTTCCTTTCGCCAAAGAGCATGATCGGCGAGATCACTGCCGCCTGCGCCGAGGCCGGATACCCAGCCCCTGCCACCACCGGCGAGGTGATGCAGGCCATTTACAATTCGCTGTCAGACGATTATCGCCGCGCCGTTGCCGCCCTGCAAAGCCTGACCGGCAAAACCTACGAAAGCGTCAACATTGTGGGCGGCGGCAGCCAGGACGGATACCTCAACCAGATGACTGCCAACGCCACCGGTCTGCCGGTCTACGCCGGCCCCACCGAGGGCACCGCCCTCGGCAACCTGATGGTACAGTTTATCGCGGCGGGTGAATACCCCGATCTGCAGGCCGCCCGCGGTGCGATCAAACAGAGTTTTGCGATCCAGGAGGTGCTTCCCCAATGACCCAACCACTTGTAGAGACCAAAGCCCGCGTGGGCGTGTTCGCCATCGCGCTGGGCGCCTATCTGCCCCAGTTCCCCGGCCTGGTGCCGGAGTTCCAGGCCCAGTATGCCAATTTCAAAAAGATCATTCCTGACACCGTCGAGATCGTGGACGGCGGCATCGTCACCACCAAGGAGCTGGCCCAGACGGCGGGGGACAAGTTCCGCGCCGCCGATGTGGACCTGGTGGTCTTGCAGCTTTTGACCTACGCCACCAGCTACAACATGCTGCCCGCCGTGCGGGATCTGGACGTGCCGGTGGTGCTGGTGAACGTGCAGAAGCGCCGCGCCCCCGATTACGCCAACACCGACACCCCCATCTGGCTGGGCGAGTTGTATGCCTGCGGCGCTGTGGGCGAGATGGTGGCTGACCTGGAGCGCGCCGGCAAGCGCCATGCCGTTATCACCGGCGTGGTGGAGGGCGGCGACCCCGCCGTGCAGACCGAGATCGAAAGCTGGTGCAGGGCCGCCCAGGTGCGCCGCCGCTTCCGGGACCTGAACCTCGCCCAGATCGGCCGCCCCTACCCGGGCATGATGGACCTGTACATCGACGAAACCAACCTCTACCACCGCATGTGGCTGTATACCAAGCAGTTTGACTGGGAGAAGATGTGGGCCATTGCCGACAACATCACCGATGAGGAGGCCATCCGAGCCAAGGCCCAGGACATCCTGGACACCTTCGACGTCGAGGGCGGCGGCACGGTGGAGAAAGTCTGGGAGATGGCAAAGTATGTGGTCGCCTTTGAGGCTTGGGTCAAGCAGGAAAAGATCGGCCTCATCGCCTCCCACTACGACGGCTTTGCCAAGGGCCAGGCCGGTGTGCTGGATTCCATGCTGATCCCCGCCTTCTCTATGCTCATCAAGCAGGGGGTGGCCTGTGCGGTGGAGGGTGACATTAAGGTCGCCATGGCCATGTCCATCCTCAAGACCATCGCCGGCACCGGCCAGCTGTCCGAGATGTATTCCATCGACTTTGACAAGGACATCTGCATCATCGGCCATTCCGGCTCCGGCGATGCCGATATTTCCGCCCAAAAGCCTGCCATGAAGATCGTGCCGGTGTTCCACGGCAAGACTGGCGGCGGCTACCTGACCCAGTTCTATCCCCACCTGGGCCCCGTGACCTACCTGGCCATCACCCAGGACAGGGACGGCCGCTTCAAGTTTGTGGCGGCGGAGGGCATCAACGAGGAGGGCCCCATCTTCACCTTCGGCGACACCAACATGCGCACCCGCTTTGCCTGCGGCGCCCGGGAGTTTGTCAACCGCTGGAGCGAAGCCGGCCCCACCCACCACATGGCCGCCGCCTCCGGCCGCCACATCGACACCATTTTGAAGGTGGCGAAAATCTTCAACGTGCCGGTGGACGTGATCACAAGATAAAGAACGTTTCCCATCCGCAGCAAAAACGATTGAAACATCACGAAAGGAAGGACATTCCATGGAACTCTACGATATTCCTTGCGTCAAAGGCTTTATCCGCATGTGCAACGACGGCTGGCTGCAGGGCTGGCACGAGCGCAACGGCGGCAACCTGACCTACCGCATGACCGGGGAGGACGTGGCCGCCTGCCGCCCCTGGTTTGACAAAACCCCGCGGGAGTGGGTCAAGATGGGAGTCCAGGCCGATAACCTGGCCGGCGAGTACTTCATCACCACCGGTTCCGGCAAGTTCTTCCGCAATGTTCAGCCCGACCCCATCCACTCGATCGGCATTGTCGAGATCAACGCCGACGGCGACAGCTGGCGCATCGTCTGGGGCCTGGCCGACGGCGCCAAGCCCACATCCGAGTTTCCCAGCCACTTCATGAATCACAGCGTCCGCAAGGCGGCCACGAACGGCGCCAACCGGGTCATCTACCACTGCCACGCCACCAACGTCATCGCGCTGACCTACATCCTGCCGCTGACCGACCGGGATTTCACCCGTGCGCTGTGGAAGTCTGCCACCGAGTGCCCGGTCGTCTTCCCCGAAGGCGTGGGCGTCTGCCCCTGGATGGTGCCCGGCGGCGCAGACATCGCCATGGCCACCAGCGAAAAGATGAAAACCTATCAGGCGGCCGTCTGGGCCCAGCACGGCCTGTTCGCCTCCGGCCCCGACTTCGACACCACCTTCGGCCTGGCCCACACCATTGAGAAAAGCGCCGAAATTTATGTCAAGGTGCTGTCCATGGGCGGCGGCCTGATCCGCCAGACCATCGAGGACGATGACCTGCGCGCCATCGCCCGGGATTTCGGTGTGCAGCTGAATGAAGAATTCCTCGGCTGAGCCGGGTCTGGACCACCTCACGCAAAATTCATCATTGGAATGGTTGCCTTTTCGCCCGCAGCATGGTAAGCTGACAATAACAGCTGTTTCCCTGTCTGCGCGGGTGCAGCCCCGTCCGTACCACGCCACCTACACTTTACAAAGGAGCGTATCATTATGGTAAGCCGCATCGTCCTCAACACCATCTCCTACCATGGCCACGGCGCCATCGAAAACATCCTGCCTGAGCTGAACGCCCGCGGGTACAAGAAGGCGTTCGTCTGCTCGGACCCTGACCTGATCAAGTTCGGCGTCACCGGCAAAGTCACCGCCCTGCTGGACGCCGCCGCGTTCCCCTACGAGGTCTACTCCAACATCAAGGCCAACCCCACCATTGAGAACGTCCAGACCGGCGTGACCGCCTTCAACAACTCCGGCGCCGACTGCATCATCGCCATCGGCGGCGGCTCTGCCATGGATACCGCCAAGGCCATCGGCATCATCGCCAACAACCCGGAGTTTGCCGACGTGCGCAGCCTGGAGGGCGTCGCCCCCACCAAAAAGCACGCGGTGTTCACCATCGCCGTGCCCACCACCGCCGGCACCGCCGCCGAAGTCACCATCAACTACGTCATCACCGACGTGGAGAAGAAGCGCAAGTTCGTCTGCGTGGACACCAACGACATCCCCGAGATCGCCGTGGTGGACCCCGACATGATGGCCTCCATGCCCAAGGGCCTGACCGCCGCCACCGGCATGGACGCCCTGACCCATGCCATTGAGGGCTACATCACCAAGGGCCACTGCACCATCAGCGATATGTTCCACCTGGAGGCCATCCGGCTCATCAGCCGCAGCCTGCGCGGCGCTGTCCAGAACACCCCCGAAGGCCGCGAGGGCATGGCCCTGGGCCAGTACATCGCGGGCATGGGCTTCTCCAACGTGGGCCTGGGCATCGTCCACAGCATGGCCCACGGCCTGAGCGCCCTGTATGACACGCCCCACGGCGTGGCCTGCGCCATCATCCTGCCCACCGGCCTGGAATATAACAAGAGCGTGGCCGGCGGCCGCTACCGTGCCATCGGTAAGGCCATGGGCGTTGCGGGCATCGACGCCATGAGCGACGAGGAAGCCGCCGACGCCACCATCGCCGCTGTCAAGCAGCTCAGCGCCGACGTGGGCATCCCCACTGACCTGAAGGGCATTTTGAAGGAGGAGGACGTCCAGTTCCTGTCCGAATCCGCCTTTGCCGATGCCTGCTGCCCCGGCAACCCCCGCGACACCAGCGTGGAGGAGATCAAGGAATTGTACCGCAGCCTGCTGTAAGCCTGGCGGGTGCGGCTGCTGTGAATGAGCGGACAAAAACATAGCCAATCAACACCCCCTGACGCAGATTAAACGCTGCGCCAGGGGGTGTTTTGGTTTGCTATGGCGCAGCGGATGTCGCCCGTTATTCCTTCGTCTGCGCCACCATGTACAGGATATGTCTGGCGGAATTTTGCAGCCAGGACACCATCGCGTGTCGGCGGGCAGGATCCCGGGCGGCCGCCGGCCCAGGTGTGCCCGATGTAGTGGAAGCAGCTCACCACGCCTCGGGCGCTGCCTTCCCGCACGGCCAGCGCAAAGGGACGCAGACAGAGTTCCCACATGGCCTGCTCACCGCACCAGGTGAGCAAGCCATGCGGACGTTGGTCACCCACTCGTTGAAGGCAAAGTGTTTTGATGCAGGCATCCACTTTGTGGGATTACACGCCCTGTACGACCTTGGCAGTGAAGCCAAAAGCTGCAAAACTGTCATGTGTTTGCGCTGTTCTTGCCGCGCCACTGGCGCGGCGTGCAGCCAGCCACCTGCTGGAACACCTGGGAAAAATGGCTGCCGGAACAAAATTGCAGCCGTGCTGCGACCTCGGCCACCGAAAGGTCGCTGGCTTCCAGCAGCGTTTTGGCCCGCTCGATGCGGGCGAAGCGAACGTATTCGTTGATGTTGACCTTCATTTCCTGCTTGAACCGGCGGGAAAGATAGTACTCGGTATATCCCATCTCTTTGGCCAGAACCGCCAGGGTCAACGGTTCTTCCAGGTGCAGTTCAATGTAATCGCAGCATCGGCGGACAAGCGGCGAAATCGCTGGGTTCTGGCGGCTTTTGTGGACCCTTTCGATAAAATCGGCGTACATCGTATTGATTAGGCTCCCCATCTCGGCCACATTGTCGCACTGGATCATACTCTGGACGTAACCGTCCCCCACCGTGTAGGCCGCGTCGGGGGATAACCCGCCCTCAATGGCCGCCCGCGTACACAGTGCGGCAAAGGTCACGCCGGTGACCAGCGCCTGCATGACCGGCTGGCCGTTGCTCACCCGCACACCGGGGGAGAGCTGGGTGGCCTTCTCCAGCACTTTGCGGTAGTCGAGATCCCCCTCCCGCACCATCCGCAGCAATGCGCGTTCCCCTTCATAGACCTTGTACCGGTCACGGGGGATATATTCCGGCTTCAGGCTGCGCCTGGTGTTTGCCAAATCAGCCTGCTGCATCTCGATATCGCTGCGCTGCAGCTTTTCGCCGGTGACACAGTAATGCAGCATCAGACCGTATTGCAGCATCAAAACCGTGGACAGAATGGGCAGGGTGGGCAGTACATTGAAAATGCGGATCTTGAAGCTGACAGAGATATCGTACTGCTTGAACCGCTCCTCCAATGCATGCTGGGTGATCTCGGTATTGAACACCGGGCCGATCAGATGGCTGCGGTAGAGCGAACCTTCCTGGTATTCAAAGGCAGCGCACCACATCAGGCCCAGCGGCGCCCCCAGCAGCAGGGGACGGGTGTGGGTGCGCCCGAATTCGATCATATAAGTGCTGGCCCCGATCCGCTCAAAGATGGTGTTCAGTATGGCGTCCTGGCAGTTGCTGGCAAGCAGGTGTCCTTCGGCGTCATAGCTCCACAAAAACACCTGGCTGCCGCAGCTCAGAAGTTCACCCAGCAAACTGAGGTTGTGATCGACCTGGTCCGGTGAGAAAGCCATCGGCATCATCCTCCTGTTCGGTTTGTTGTGTGCATAGGATTGTTTCCATATTATCAAATATCTGGTAAAAATACAATATTTTTGCTCGTCAAACAAAATTGGGCAAAATTGTGATAGAATAAGCAAACAGATGACTTTTTGCGAAGGATGGTTGTGCTTATAATGGGAGACAACACAGGGCTGTGCCAGAAATCAGCCCCGGGTATGTAAGTTTTGCAAAGGAGAATCCAATATGGCAAGAAACAAAGTCAAGGACCCGAACCATCTGAGTTTCGGGCGCCTGATGGCCTGGAAAAGCTCGGACATTTCGGCGGGCTGGGTCAACGTCATCATGCTCAACTACCTGTCGATGTATGCCAGCGACTTTTTAGGGCTGAACATTGGCTTGGTCGGCGTAATGCTGTTTGTCAGCAAACTGATGGACGGTCTTGTGGACTTTTTCATCGGCTGGCTGGTGGACAACACCAAGACCCCCTGGGGCAAAGCGCGGCCCTATGAGATCTGCATTGTGGGCCAGACGCTGGCTACGCTGTTCCTGTTCCTGGCAAAGCCAGAATGGGCCTACACCGCCAAGGTCATCTGGGTGTTCACCATGTATGTGCTGACCTTCTCGGTATTCGGGTCGCTTCGTGCCGTACCCATGTCTGCCTACATGATCCGCGCTTTCAGCAACAACCCGGTGCTGATCCGCAAGGTGTCGTCCTACGGCGGCATCGTGACGATGTTCGGTTCGATGATCTGCAGCGCCCTGTTCCCGACCCTGATGGCGCAGCTGTCCACCGGTGCGCTGGGATGGTTCACCCCGGTGGCCATCTTTATGGTGCCCGCCACCTTCATCGGCGTGTTCCGTTTCATTTTCTGCAAAGAGGACCCCGAGGTAGACGCCGCCAGCGTGCAGCAAAAAGTCCGCTTCAAGGAAATCTTTTCGATGTTCCGCCAGAACCCCTATGTCTGGCTGTATGCCATCGTCATGCTGGCCTACAACGTCTCCACGGGCCTTGGCGCGGGTTCGTACTACTTCGATGATATTGTCGGCAATGTGGGGATGGCCGGTATGCTGTCGGTGTTCTCCTTCGTGCTGCTGCCGCTGATGCTGCTCTTCCCCTGGATCATGAAAAAGATGGGGTCGATGGGCAAGATGATCGCCGCTTTCAGCGTGGTCGGCGTCATCGGCTACCTGGTCTGCTTCTTCTCTGGCGCCAACCTAGCCGGCGTGCTGGGCGGCTATCTGCTGGGTCAGTTTGCCACATTGCCCATTGCCTACTATGGTACGCTGTTCCTGATGAATGTCTGCACCTACAATGAGATGAAGGGCCTGCCCCGCATGGACGGCTCGGCCAACATCCTCGCCAACTTCTGTGCCAACTTCGGCGGTTCGCTGGGCAGCCTGCTTACCGGTCTGCTGCTGATGGTGGCCGGGTATGTTTCCTCCACAGCGGAGGAGACCGTCGTGCAGCCGGCCAGCGCCCTGATGGCTATTCGCATCGACTTTGCGATCGTACCCGCCATCCTCGTGGCAATCATCGGCGTCTGCTGCCTGGCCTTCTCCAAGCTGGAACCCAAGGCCGAAGCCTTTGAGGCTGAGCGCCGTGCCAAGTATGAGGTCGAGCAGGCCGGCAAGGCGCAGGCATAATTACGGACAGCCCCCTTCCTCCTTACAAGGGCCTGTCTCTTATACACATCTCCGAGCCCACGAGACACTGAGCGATCTAGTTTTCCG
>ERZ1090878.88-NODE-88-length-47436-cov-38.314029_pt1 | contig 47436 bp, 46 predicted proteins | sample MGYA00478473_ERZ1090878 | MGnify/ENA primary metagenome ERZ1090878 (study PRJEB33644, sample SAMEA5815720) | chicken gut metagenome | biome: Chicken; feature: Gastrointestinal Tract; material: Caecum | place: Ireland | collected 2019-01-01 | study: A study of the... | reverse complement strand
CAGTTGGAGAACATCTTGACAGAGAACGGCATTCCTGTTCCTGAAGAAAGTTGACATGAGCTCTGCTGGCTGGCTTAGCTGGCAGAGCTTATTCGGGTCGGGAGAAACTAACCTTCAAGTGTCGGGCGTTCGAGACCAAATTTAGTCGGAAAAGATAAAGCCACTACCGATGCTCTTTTAAATCCTGTACACTGGAAAGTGCCAACAACCCAGTGGAAAGGAATAGCGATGAAAGAGCAAAATGGTAATGGCTTTGCACCAAGTATAGCACAAGCCATAGAAGAAATGAAGGCGTTCCAGGGAGACTCCTTTTCCCTGGAACGTATCAACTTGGCCGAATTAGAACGACGAACCGGCGTATCTCGTAGCAGACTGCGCAGACTCAAGAAAAACAGCTTCCAAGATTTGCCTCGGAGCACCAAAGGCAGTAAACATACGGTCACAAAACTCAGCGGTTATACCGGCCTGTTGGACAGTTTGCTGCGCCAAGGAGTCAAGAACTCCTCTGTAGTGTTGGAGCGTTTGCGACAGGCCGGTTTTGAAGGCGGGGCAACCATTGTAAAAGAGTATATCGCCGCCCACAAACACCTTATTCCAGCCAAGCGCCAGTTGGTTGCGGCGCAGGGAAACCGTGGCCGCCGGTACGTCACAAAGCCCGGTGAAGCTTACCAGATGGATTGGGGATTCACTGATGTTCTGGATTACAATGGGCAGACCTACCGAGTTGCCTGCTTTGCTATGATTTGCCACCATTGCGGACAGCGGTATATTGAGTTCTTCCCCAATGCCCGGCAGGAAAACCTGTTTATTGGGATGATCCACGCTTTCCAGTACATGGGGGTTCCGCGTTTTGTGTTAACCGACAACATGAAGAGCGTTGTACTGCACCGAGATCTGGATGGCCATCCAGTCTGGCAGAAAGACTACGAGACCTTTATGCAGACCCTTACCTTCGAGACAAAACTTTGCAAGCCACGGCATCCCTTCACCAAGGGAAAAGTGGAGCGATTGGTGCGTTTTGTGAAGGACAATTTCCTGGCTGACCGGGTGTTCTGTGATCTTACAGACCTCAACTGGCAGGCGCTGGAATGGTGCAACAAACAGAACGGAACCTACCGCCGCACTGTGGATGGTGCGCCTCAAAAGATTCACGAAACCATATGTGGAGAACAATTGCGCATGGTTCCGGAGGATGCCGTCCGTTTCTATCTCTGTCCGGAAAGAAAAATATCCTTTGACGGTTTTGTAAATTACGAGGGTCGGCGTTTTGGAGTGCCTTACAGCTATCCTGGCGCAACAGCCAGAGTGGAGCGCAGCGGTGATTTGTTGCGCATCTATTCTGCCGATCTGAAAGTGTTGCTGGTTACACATACCGTTACCTGGAGCCGCACTGACAGTTTCTGTGAGGGGCAATACGAATCCTTGGTACAGCCTGAAGAGTTCCCTACAGCACCCGTTCAAACACAGATTTTACAGCTTCCAAAATCCTCGCAGGATCTTTCCTTTGCCAAATTTGATTTTGACAAGGAGGACCAGGTATGAAGGAAACAATCTTTGAGCAGGTGGCAACCGCTGCCTCTGTTTTAAAGCTGGATCTTTCCGCAGAGGAATTTGCGCTGTTCGCGGAAGACCAGGAATTCTCAGAGACTGGATTAGAAGCCGTGCAAATGCTCTTTTCCTATCTCAGCGAAAAGAAGCAGCAGACCACTATCCAGACTTTGTTGAAACTGAGCCGCCTTCCTACAAAGGTGCCTAAAACCTTTGAGAACTTTGATTTCTCACTGCTCAAGGGGAAAGATGTGGAGCGTCTGAAGGTTCTGGCGTCCTTGAACGCCATCTACTCTCACCGCAACCTGGCCTTTATTGGTCCGGCAGGTACAGGTAAAACACATCTGGCTCAGGCCTTCGGCTACGCCTGCTGCCAGCACGGGTTAAAAACCTATTTCATTAAGGCATCTGAACTCCGGGACCGATTCACAGCAGCCAGGCGTTCCGGAAAGACCGATTCTTGCCTTAACGGTCTTGTGCGCCCCTCTTGCCTGATTATTGACGAGATTGGCCACTGTGCCTTTGACAAAGAGAATACCCGGCTGTTTTTCGACCTGATTGACCGGCGATACAACAAAGAAGGCAGTTTCAATATGATCTTCACCAGCAACAAGAACCCAGCTCTCTGGCGCGAGGATTTTGAGGAAGACGCTACCTTGCTGTGTACGCTGGACCGCATCTTTGACGATGCTACTGTGTTTAAGCTGCGTGGTGAAAGTTTCCGGGGAAAGAAACTGGAGACCGTTTCTTTGCAAACAGGCAAGATACCTGCGGTTGAGCCGGTAGTGGCGCAGGAGTAACCAATTTATGAGTGCTGGGTTGTTGGCACTCTTTTTATTTATTCTGCTGGCTCCGACTTTTCCGACAAAAATTGGTTAAATACTCCCGACAAAATATGGTCGCGATCTCCCGACGCCAACAAGCTTTTGCATGTGCCACAGGGGGTGTCGTTTTAGAGCGATGAGGTGTCGCTGGTTCTCCGGCAGGGTGTCGCTAAAACTCCGGCGATGCAGGTGGGGCTTTAGTGCGTGAAAGTGGTGCTCAAATCGCGTGCAGATGGGGCTGGGATGGCGATTTTTGCACCTTCTCGTTTTTCTTTATCCTTGAATTCCTGTTCTTTCTTCATTGTTTTTAATTTTGCATGCTCGCTATACACGGTACCCAAAAAAGAAAGTTGATTATTCCGGGGCTCTTTGAGCCATCTGTCCGAACTTTGAGAGCCACCATTCCGGAGAATGGGAGCCGCGCATTCCGGTGATTCAGAGCCAGTTTGCAGGCTCTATTACATAGATTTCCTTTATACTGTAAGAACACATTATCAGATGTGAATACAGTTAAAGGAGGTCACCATTATGACCAAGTATCGAGAAATCCTTCGCCTCAAAAGCTTAGGATTCAGCGAACGGAACATCGCACACAGCTGCAGTGTATCCCGTAACACAGTTGCCAAGGTCGTCAAAAAGGCTGCGGAAATCAATCTTTCCTGGCCACTGGATCATGACATGACCGACAGCACGCTTGAGGAAATGCTTTTCCCCAAGACAAAATCCGCAACCAATAAACGGATGCCTGACTATGACTACATCCGCAGAGAACTCCTGCGTAATGGGGTCAACAAGAAACTCCTATGGGTAGAATACTGTGAGGAATGTCGCATGAATAACGAAGAACCTCTCATGTATTCTCAGTTCTGCTACTATATCCAGAAGGATGAAGAAAAACGCAGAGCAACCATGCACATTCCACGGAAACCAGGTGAGCAGATTGAAGTAGACTGGGCCGGCGATCCGGCACGGCTCATCGATCCAGACACCGGTGAGATCACGGAGGCAGAGATCTTTGTAGGAGTCCTTACTTATAGTCAGTATGCCTTTGTAAAGGCATACCTGAATCAGAAAACGGACAATTGGATTAAAGCACATATCCAGATGTTTGAATTCTTCGGCGGCGTTACACCGATGCTGATCCCTGATAACTGCTCTACAGCGGTGAACCATTCAAAAAGCGACTGGTATACGACCGCACTGAATACTACTTACCATGAGATGGCAGAACATTATAACATAGCCGTTATTCCGGCAAGAGTCCGGAGACCCAAGGATAAACCGAATGTAGAAGGTTCCGTTGGTAAGATCTCCACGTGGATCACTGCAGCCCTTCGCAATGAACAGTTTTTCTCACTTGCAGAATTAAATGCTGCAATCCGTGAAAAGCGGGATGCCTACAATGCAAGAAAGTTTCAAAAGAAGGATTGCAGCAGGCTCAGTTTATTTCTTGGGGAAGAAAAGCCATTGCTGGCACCGTTGCCTGCCACACCCTTCGAACTGGCTGAGTGGAAACAGGCCACTGTCCAGTTCAACTATCACATCGCAGTAGACAAGATGTACTACTCCGTGCCTTATCAGTATATCAAAGATAAGGTCGATGTGCGCATAACAGAAACAACGATTGAAATATTTTATCATCACAATCGGATTGCCTCGCATCGCCGTCTCCATGGCAGGAGCGGCCAATACTCCACGGTAATGGAACATATGCCGCCAGATCATCAGAAATATCTGGAATGGAACGGTGACCGTTTCCGCAGATGGGCAGATTCGATTGGAATCAACACAAGGAAGGTGGTTGATGCAATCCTGACCTCCGGCAGGGTGGAACAGCAGACCTACAGAAGCTGTATGGGGCTGCTGAAGCTGGCTGAGAAGCATTCTCCCGCAAAATTGGAAGAGGCTTGTAATAGAGCGCTTCTGTATTCCAGGACACCCAGTTATAAAAGTATCAAAAATCTATTAGCTGCCATGAAAGAGGATTCCCAATCTGTATCCCAGAATACGGAATCTTCTTCATCAGAGACACACGCACAAACACATGGCATTACAAGAGGTGCCAGATACTACGGAGGTAAAAGATCATGACCAATCAGAGTACCATTGATAAACTGATCGAGATGCGCCTGTCATCCATGGCAGATGCCTTTCGGATCCAGATGAATGATTCTACAATGAAGGAAGTTCCGTTTGAAGACCGCTTCGGCATGCTGGTTGATGTTGAATATACAAACCGCAAAAACAACCGCCTGAAAAGGCTGATCCGTCAGGCAGAACTGGAGCAGCCAGACGCCAGCATCGCAGCCATCGACTATCAATCCGGCCGGAAGCTGAACAAAGCCTTGATCAGCCGTCTGGCAACCTGTGAATACATCTCAGAGTACCGCAACATTTTTATTACCGGTGCCACCGGAAGCGGTAAGACCTATATGGCATGCGCTTTCGGTATGGAAGCATGTAAACACTATTACACTGTGAAATATGTCCGCCTTCCAGATTTGTTGCTGGATCTACAGGCAGCCAGGGATTCCGGTACCTTTACCAGCGTGCTCAAGAAGTACACGAAACCAGTTCTGTTGATTATTGATGAATGGCTTCTCCTCAAACTGACCGAGCCTGAGGCCAGAAATCTTTTTGAACTGATCCACAAACGCAGGAAGAAGTCATCAACAATCTTCTGCTCTCAGTTCCGGGAAAGCGAATGGTATCAGCAGATATGCAGTGGTGAGAGTACTCTTGCAGATGCCATCATGGATCGCATTTCATACGACTCATATAAAATCAACATCGAGAGCATCGATCCATCAAGAGACCTTTCCATGAGAGAGGTATATGGTCTGGATCCTGCTCAGGCTGAGTAACTATCAATAGGTGGCTCCGTTAGTCCGGACAGGTGGCTCTCGCCACACCGGACTGGCGGCTCCGCCGCACCGTAATATCCAGAAAGTACCGCGCCAAGAAAAACACCAATAAGGCCCACTAATGCAGAATTATTATACCAAACCGGATTCATTTGTGCTCCCCTTTACTAAAAAGAGCCGTGCGACTGCACTCCTATTACGGGATGTGTCCACACGGCATCTTATTACTTTAACTTCTCGATAATATCGTCAGCACTGACACCCTCGGCCAGCAACTTCTTCACGAGATTTTCTGCTTCGTTCTTCTTCGCCGCTTCGGCGGCTTTCTGATTGGCGGCAGCTTTCTTGGTTTCCAGCTTCGTCAGTTCTTTCTGGGTCGACTTGAGAGCAGTCTTCTTCTCTTTCAGGTCAGCTTTCAGTGTGTCGATGTTGGCGGTAATGGACGTGATTTCAGCAGTCAGAGAAGCGATGGATTCCTACTTTTCTGCAATCTGAGATGCAAAGTCGTTGGTGATTTTCGGTTTGTTTTTGCTACCTTTGGTTCTGGGCATAAGATATCCGCCTTTCTATTGTGTATTGTAGTTTTAGTATAGCACGGTCATTCAGTTCAATCAACAGCGTGTTATGCGTTAGATATTCCAAATGTCAAATTAACATGTGGTCCGGTTTTATCGTAACCAAGTTCCACTTCAGCACTCTTTTTCACCTTGGTTTTTGATGCTTCATCTGCTTCAACAAGCTTTTCCCCAAGCGGTAAGATTTGAATAGCCTTCATTACTTCTGTAATCTCGCTTTGAGCATCGTACTTTACAATAAATCCACAATCCTGAAGATATTGAAATGCATCTCGTACAAGATTTTCAGGAATTCCCAAGGTTTTCAGATTCACCTCTCCGCCCTTGCACGCGGCACTAGCCATACACATTATTACAGCAGCTTTATGGCGTGTTACAGGAGGTTTGCAAGCTTCGTCTGGGATATCCCAACCCCACGGAAATGTCGAATTTTTTTCAGCAGCCAGTATCATTCCCTCGCTGCAGTATTTTCTTACAGTACCAACAGAACACTTCCATTTTCTCGCTGCTTCACTCGTGTTCATTATACTCTCCTATGATTATTCATCCATTTCTGTTAGGTAAGTGTATTGCATAGATTCTAAAATCGACAGGTCGCTCACTTCTACTAAGTTTCAGCTTTGCGACTCGAACCTCTGTTTGCTCCACATCACATTCCGAAAGAGCTTCTTCAGTAGGATAAGGAAACTGGTAGTTTTTTACATGCTCTAACAGCTTATTCCAGAAGTCCGCAAAATCATTAACCTGTGCATACACAACGATAAAAGAGTGAGGGCATCCAGCCTGATCATAATTTGTTAGAGCTTTGTTTATGTGCGTGTTCAAATATTCTCGATTCAAGAAACGAAGCCTTAAAGCTTCAACTATTACAAACGGAAGACCCTCTCTTCTTATTAGTAAATCAATTTCTCCCGCGCCTGCACCAGATTGAGATATACCACGTCTTGTCTGATCATTCACAGAATAAAGCAGATCTAGCGAATCTCGAAGTGCGTCATTCAAATCATTTTCTTCACCACTCCATAACAAATGTCTTGCTTGAAGATTCGTTAAGGCTCTAAGAATATAGTGGTTCAATCCCTGTTCCGAATATTTGTCGTACCCATTCTCCGCCTCAACTGGTTGAGACAATAGGTTCTCAGCTATCGCAAGCAGATATCCTTTCAAGCGGACAAACGTCATATCTTGAAACCATCCACCGTCTATATTACGGAATTCATCTCTGATGTTCTCTGCTATCTGAGCAGGTTCATAATCAGCTAATTCAAATTCAACTGAAGCTCTCCAAGCCTGATATGTTGGATTCTGGTAAATTGTTCCCATATCGAATCCAGCAAGCTCCCCATTGAGCACAGCAGTGTCTGCGTGCTGTGGAGTAAACAGTCTTTCAATTTGTGGTAGCTTTTCAACCAGCTGAATGAATCGTTCTTTATTCATAATGCCTTACCATCAATAAAGAGATATGCCTCTGCACCTTTGCCACAGTACCCCATACTGTGTTGCCTGCTGCTCACCACGGAGAGGTGTGCAAAGTTTCGAGCAGCAATGGGAGCGCACACTCCCAGTATATCACAAGTTCATTTTTAAATCATCCTTGTGATGAAGATTATTTTATGGTTATCAACCTTACTTCAAGAATCCCTCCGCGCTCTTGCAGATCTCTGCTTCCACCTTCTCGGCGGCTTCCTTATTCTCTGCACTGACAGAAATATAGGTCTTGAGCTTCGGCTCGGTGCCGGAAGGACGCACCACAATGGAGCAGTTATCTTCCAGCAGGAACTTCAACACATCAGATTTCGGCAGGCCGTCCAGACCCGGCGCGTAGTCCAGCAGCTTGACGACCTTCTTGCCGCCGAACTCCTTGATGCCGCCCCGGAACGCCTGCATGATGCTCTGCATCTTGGCAAAACCGGCGCTGCCGTCGAACTCATAGCTGTGCAGCGTGTTCAGGCAGTAGCCGTAGGTCTTGTACAGCTCCTCCAGCTTATCCAGCAGGCTGATGCCCTTGGTGGCATAGTAGCTGAACATCTCGCAGATCATGTACGCGCCGTCCACGCCGTCCTTGTCCCGGACGTAGGAGCCGGTCAGGTAGCCGTAGCTCTCCTCAAAGCCGAACACATAGCTGTCGGCCCTGCCCTGCTGTTCCAGCTTGCCGATCTGCTCGCCGATGAACTTGAAGCCAGTCAGCACATTGATGGTGCGCAGGCCGTAATGGGTAGCGATCTGCTCGCCCATGTCCATGGTGACGATGGTCTTGACCATGACCGGGTCGGCGGGCATCTTACCGTGCTTGACGCGCTGGCTGCAGATGTAGTCCAGCAGCAGCATACCGGTCTGGTTGCCGGTCAGCAGCTCATACTCCCCTGCCTTGTTCTTGACGGCGATGCCCACACGGTCACAGTCGGGGTCGGTGGCCAGCAGCAGGTCGGCGTTGCACTTCTTGGCATACCCCATGCCCAGCGCCATAGCCTCTTTGATCTCCGGGTTGGGATACGGGCAGGTCGGGAACTTCCCGTCCGGCTGCTCCTGCTCCTTGACCACCGTGATGTTGGTATAGCCCATCTCCTTCAGGGTGCGGGTCACAGGCTTCAGACCGGTGCCGTTCAGCGGACTATACACGATGGCCACATCCTTGTTGACGGTCTCGCCAAACAGGACGGACTGGCTCTTGACCTGCTCCACGAAAGCAGTGTAGACCTCGTCCGGGATGTACTGGATGCTGCCGTTTGCCACGCCTGCTTCAAAGTCGCTGGTCTTGACGTCGGCAAAGATGTCCAGCTTCTCGATCTCAGCCAGAATTTCCGCCGCGGCTTCAGTGGTGATCTGGCAGCCGTCCGCACCGTAGACCTTATAGCCGTTGTATTTGCTGGGATTGTGGGAAGCCGTCACCATAACACCGGCGGAGGTGTGCAGATAGCGGGTCGCAAAGGACACGGTAGGAACAGGCATCAGAACAGGCCAGATGTTGACCTTGACGCCATTGGCCGCGAACACACCCGCAGCCACCTTTGCAAACACATCGCTCTTGATGCGGCTGTCGTAACCGATGGCCACCGACGGCTCTGCAAAATTCTTCTTCAGATAGTCTGCCAGACCCTGAGAGGCCTTCGCCACCGTATAGACGTTCATCCGGTTGGTGCCTGCGCCGATGACGCCGCGCAGACCGCCCGTGCCAAAGGCGAGGTCACGATAGAATGCGTCCTCGATTTTGGCATCGTCCAGCGTCTTCAGCTCTGCCACAACATCGGCATCGGCGGTGGCATTCGCCAGCCAGCGTTCGTATTCCTTTTTAATATCCATATCGTTTACCCTCTCACATCCAGAAATTGTGCCTGCCCGTGGATGGTCAGCACCTCGGAATCCGCCGGGACGAAGATGCAGTCTCCCTTATAGAATGGAAGATTGCCGCCCTCACAGGAGATCGTGCCGCAGCCGTTGACACAGAGCAGCACCCGGAAGGCAATTTCATCCGCCCGGTAGTGCACCTTCTGCCGCCGCTCGGTGTTGACGATCATCCGGTACACCTCAAAATACTTGCAGCGGGTCAGCAGCTCAGAGGCAACGCCCTGCCGGTATTTCAGCACCCGAAGGGGCTGCTTCGGCTCTGCGCTGCTCTTCAGGTTCGCCACATCCAGCGCCTTGTCGATGTGCAGCTCCCGCTTTTTGCCGTCCTTGCCCACACGGTCATAATCGTACAGGCGGTAGGTCAGGTTGGAGTTTTCCTGAATCTCAGCCACCAGCGCACCGGCTCCGATAGCATGGATGGTACCCGCTTCAATAAAAAACAGGTCGTCCTTGTGGATGGGGACCTTTTGCAGATATTTCATCACCGTGCCGTCTGCGATCGCCCTCCGCATCTCGGCCTTTGTGCAGTTCTGCTTGAGTCCGTAGACCAGCTTCGCCTCGCGTCCGGCATCCAGCACATACCACATCTCGGTCTTGCCCAGCTGACCGTTTTCGTGCTCCTGTGCGTAGGCATCGGTGGGATGCACCTGCACCGACAGATCTTTCTTGGCGTCGATGAATTTGATGAGGATCGGCAGAGCGTTCTCGCCCTTGTGGCGCTCCCCCAGATACTCCGGGTGCGCTCTCAGCACCTCTGCCAGCTCCTGCCCATCAAAGGCACCGCCCACTACATAGCTGGGGCCATCGGGGTGGGTGGAGCACTCCCATGTCTCTGCCAGCGGGGTCAGGTCGATGTTCTTTTCAAACTCATCGTTCAAACGGCTGCCGCCCCAAAGATAATCCTTGCCGGACGGTCGGAGCAAAAGAGGCTTGTTCTTGTTTTGCATAACTGCCTCCTGCGGTGTCTCAATATTCCAGCTCGAACTTCTGCTTGTCGTGGACGTCGATGGCTTCACCCAGCTGCACTTCGATGAGCTTCAGCTCGGTTTCGGCAATCACAGTATGGCGGCAGCCTGCGGACATGGTGATGACGTCGCCCGCCTTCACGTTCTGCTCCATGCCGTCCACGACGGTCTTGCCTTCGCCAGCAATGACCGTCCAGACCTCGTCCCGGTGCTGGTGGCTGTGGTAGTTCATCCGGTGACCTGCATTCAGGGTCACCTTGATGGTCATGGAAGCGCTGTCGATGTCGATGACCTTGAAGCTGCCCCAGGATTTTTCGGCGAACATGACCCGGTGGTCGAGCGTGTTGACGAAGGGCTTGATGTAGCTGGACTGCTCCTTATCCGAGACCAGAATGCCCTCCGGACTGGCAGAGACCACCACATCCTTCAGGCCCATGCAGAGGATGGGCACATCCAGCTCGTTGACCACATGGACATTCTCGCAGTTCTCGTTAAACAGTGCCTCGCCCACTGCGTGGCTGTCCATTGCCTCGGTCAGAGTGTTCCAAGTGCCGAGGTCTTTCCAAGTGCCTGCGAAGCGCATGACCTCGATCTCCGGCTCATGCTCCACCACGGCATAGTCGAAGCTGATCTTGTTCAGAGTGTCGTATTTGTTGAACAGGTCCTCATAATCCACGAAATCGATCAGCTCATGGGCGCGGTTCAGCACATAGCCCAGCTTGAAAGCGAACACGCCGCCGTTCCAGAGCGCGCCCTTTGCAATGTAGTCCTTGGCCACTTCCTGCGTGGGCTTTTCCTTGAACATGGACACCTTGCTGACCTGCTCTTTGCCGATGGGGATGATATAACCGTATTTCTCGCTGGGATAGGTCGGCTCAATGCCCATCAGGACCAGATTTGCGCTGCTGACGGCGGCACGGTCGCCCAGCGCTTTCAGAGCCTCAAAGTAGTCGTTCTCCACATAGGGGTCTACCGGGCAGACCACCACGGATTCTTCCTCGCCGACGCCCTGCACGTCCTTCAGGTAGGCTGCTGCCAGTGCAATGGCCGGGAAGGTATCCCGGCGGCAAGGCTCCACGCTGATGCCCACTTCCTCGCCCAGCTGATTGTGGATGGCCGAGACCTGAGACTTGGAGGTAGCGATGGTGACGGTTGCATCCGTATCGACCGCCTTGATCTGACGGTAGACGCGCTGCACCATGGATTCCAGCTCACCGTCTTCCCGATGGAAGATCTTAATGAACTGCTTGGAACGAATATCATTGGAAAGCGGCCACAGACGCTGGCCGGAGCCGCCGGACAGTAACACCAGATTCATACTATTCTCTCCTGTCATCTAGCAAAAAAGGCCGCGGCCCTGCACGGACACACGACCTTTTCAATCGTTTATTCTAATTTAGCGCTCTGCACGCATCGGGTTGTTCAGGAAGTCCTCGTAGGACAGGCGCAGGCCGTCTTCCAGCTCGGTCTTGTAGGTCCAGCCCAGATTGGTGGCCTTGGACACATCAAGCAGCTTGCGGGGCGTGCCGTTGGGCTTGGTGGTATCCCACTTGATCTCGCCAGTATAGCCCACGACCTTGGCGACCAGCTCGGTCAGCTCCTTGATGGTCAGCTCCTTGCCTGTGCCGGCGTTGACGGTCTCGTTGCCGGAGTAGTTGTTCATCAGGAAAACGCACAGGTTTGCCAGATCGTCCACATACAGGAACTCACGCAGCGGAGAGCCATCGCCCCAGCAGGTAACGCTGGGCAGGTTCTGCTCCTTGGCCTCATGGAAGCGGCGGATCAGCGCTGGGACCACATGGCTGTGGGTGGGGTGATAGTTGTCGTTGGGGCCATAGAGGTTGGTGGGCATGACGCTGATGTAGTCGGTGCCGTACTGACGGTTCAGGAACTCACAGTACTTCAGGCCGGAGATCTTTGCCAGTGCATAGGCCTCGTTGGTCTTTTCCAGTTCACTGGTCAGCAGGCAGCTCTCCTTCATGGGCTGAGGAGCCATGCGGGGATAGATGCAAGAAGAGCCAAGGAACTCCAGCTTCTTGCAGTCGTTCTTCCATGCAGAGTGGATGACGTTCATTTCCAGAGTCATGTTGTCATACATGAAGTCAGCCAGAGCTTCCTGATTAGCCACAATGCCGCCGACCTTGGCAGCAGCGAGGAACACATACTCCGGCTTCTCCTGTGCGAAGAACTCTTCAACAGCATCCTGACGGGTCAAGTCCAGCTCTTTGTGGGTACGGGTGATAATGTTGGTGTATCCCTGACGCTGAAGTTCACGAACAATGGCCGAACCGACCATTCCACGATGACCCGCGACATAGATTTTCGCATTTTTTTCCATCATAATAAGACGCTCCTTCATTTAGTCAGCGTCAGCAGCTTTGAAACGATTTCGGCCGCTGCGTTGTGATATTCCGGCACTGCCGGATAGGTAATCTGTTTGAGTTGTTCCAGCAGCGCAGGCATTTCTGCCAGCTGCTCATAGGCAACTTTTACTGCCAGTTTCTTCTTCTCCAGCAATTGGATAGTAGTGCGGTCTTCCAGCACACTGTCTCGCGCAAAAAGTGCCATCGGCTTTTGTGCCAACAAACACTCGGCCACAGTTCCCCAACCTGCTTTGGTAATAACATAGTCTGCCGCCGCCACATAATCCTGCGTGTCTAAGGTGGAATGTGGAATGATCGTCACGTTGTTTCCTGTCAGGGGGACGCCTTCTGTGGTATAAAAATGAGCATTCACACCTTCCACTGAAACAGGCTGCGTAAACTGTGCCGACATTCCCAAGGCTACAAACACGATTGATTCCGTATGCCGTGCACGGATTGCTTCGATTTTCTCCGGATGAAACGACCGGGCTACAAGTGAGGTTTCGCTCAACTCTGCTTGGGGCAGGAACTCCATCATTTCCGGATTGTGCAGTGCGTAAAGCATCCCATGCCGGATTTTCTGATACTCTGTAGCATAGGCTTTCCAGATGTGCCCCGGCAAGAATTCCCGGTACAGTTCTGTCCATGTGAAGTTGCCCACATAAAGCAACGGCACACCGGCCTGCTCACAGGCCGAAATCGACCAAAGTGGCATATCGCAAAGAGCAGCCACAACATCGTGTTGACGTAACCAGTCAGCCTCCTGTTTTGCGCGTTCTGGCAGTTCAGCCAGATAGTGCTCACAGGCTGCGGTCAGTGTAGCTGCATCGGCCAGCAATGTACCCGGTTGAAGAATCAAACCAATGTCAGTATGTTCTGTGCGATACTGGACACGAGAATGTTGCTCCGAGTTAAGCATTTCCAGTAAATTTGCTTTTGCGAATTCCAGATGCCGCTCACCACACACCACGTAGACAAATCCATTGGTTCTACGCACCGCTTCTGCAATGAGCGGAATGTTTCGGGCAATGTGTCCGAAGCCATGATCCGACAAGTAAAAGCAGAGATTTTGTTTGCTCATCAAGCGTTCTTCAGTGCCTTTTCACGCTTTGCGCGCTCACGGTCATGCTTGGCCATGATATCAACCAACTGTTCATAGCTGGTCTTCTGCGGATTCCAGCCCAGAACAGTCCTAGCCTTAGTCGGGTCACCCCACAGGTTGTCGACATCGGTCGGGCGGAACCACTGCGGATTCACGCAGACCAGCATCTTGCCGGTGGCTACATCATAGCCCTTCTCCTCAACACCAGTGCCCTCCCAGCGGATGGTAATACCGTTGGCGGCAAAGGCCTTCTCAGTAAAGTCGCGAACCGTGTGCTGCACACCAGTAGCAATGACGAAGTCTTCCGGTTTTTCCTGCTGCATAATCAGCCACATGCACTCAACATAATCCTTGGCATAGCCCCAGTCACGCAGAGAATCCATGTTGCCCAGTTCCAGATGATCCTGCAGTCCCTCGGCGATGCGGCCAGCAGCCAGCGTGATCTTACGAGTAACGAAGTTTTCGCCGCGGCGCTCAGACTCGTGGTTGAACAGGATGCCGTTGACAGCGAACATACCGTAAGCATCGCGGTACTCCTTGACCATCCAGAAGCCATACTGCTTTGCGACAGCATAGGGGCTGTAGGGATGGAACGGGGTGGTTTCCCGCTGGGGAACTTCCTCGACCTTGCCATACAACTCGGAAGTGGAAGCCTGATACACCTTGCAAGTCTTAGTCAGACCACAAACACGAACGGCTTCCAGAATACGCAGAACACCCAAGGCATCCACATCGCCAGAGTACTCAGGAGCATCGAAGGAAACCTGAACATGGCTCTGTGCAGCCAGATTGTAGATCTCGTCGGGTTTGATTTCACCCACCAGACGAATCAGGCCAGAAGAATCGGACAGGTCGCCATCATGCAGAGTGATTGCATTCTTCTCAATCAGGTGATCGATACGTGCGGTATTGGAGATAGAAGCGCGACGAACAATGCCGTGGACCTCATAGCCTTTCTCCAGAAGGAACTCTGCCAGGTAAGAACCATCCTGACCGGTGATACCAGTGATAAGTGCCTTTTTCATTTTATATACCTTTCCTTATTATGACTTCGTTTCAAATTCGACTATAGTTTAACTTAAATGCAAGCACAAAATGAACCGCATAACATGGGGAATATTAGCACAATATTGACTTTATCTAACATTACATCGGCATCGATGACAAAGAAGAAAGCAGTGGGATTACCACTGTTTTCTATACTCACTTGGACTAATTCCTTCTACCTTGTGAAAAGCTCTGCTGAAGTAATTAGCACTATCCATTCCTACTTCTATACCTACCTCGTCAATTGTCTTACTTGTAAAGCGAAGCAATTGCTTAGCTCTCGTGATTCGTCGCTCTATAACATAATTGTTGATTGTCGTTCCATACGTTTCTTTGAAAATTTTAGACAAATAAAACTTGTTAATGAAAAACCGATCCGCTAAATCATCTAATACAATTTTTTCAGTGTAGTGTTCGTCCAAATAGTTCTTTATTTCGACCAGTTCCATCCGTTTGCGACTTAAGGTCGCATTTTCCGGATGCCAAGACTGTTCCATCAGAAGAGTCAACAAAGCTCCCAATTTTTCATTGATTCGCATATCCCGTATGTAGTCAGAAGCAGCAGCCAAATTGTATAGTTCTGTTATTAAATCTGTAAATGGCTTATTATTCGATGGATGGAATACCGGTCGCCCCCTCGTTCCTTGTACTTCTCGTATACGGCCGGAAGAGATGGTGCGTAGAAGTGACACCACTGGAGAGACCAGAGATTATCTGATGTTGAATGGCTGTATGCCTTTCGGCAGTCAATAAATACGCAGTCGCCTGATTTCAACTGGTAGTTCTGTCCCTCGTAAGAGAGTTCGCCCTCTCCGGACAGAACAACAAAGCACAGAAACGATACAAGGTCAGTTCGAGTAGAAGTATGTGGATGTATGGCCTGCAAAGAACCGACTTCCTGCAGATGAAATAAAGATGTCCGCGCAAAGGTTGACGGCGTATAAAGGATTCGAGAAGAACTTACGGAAGAGGATTGTGGATTGAATAGTTCTTGTTCCATAAGCTGGTACTCCTTTATATCATTTATGCCGAATTAAAAAGCTAGCAGTAATAAGTTCAAGCACTACCGTAAAACCCATTATTATTTAATCGGACATACTTTAATACACTTCAAACAGCCCACGCACTTGCTTTCGTCAACAGCAGGGTATAAAAAGCCTTCCATATCGGCTTGCATACTAATCGCCTTTATTGGACAGATTGAATAACATGCCCAGCAACCGCAGCAGTCCTCTTTTTTTATAAATAAATCGTGTTTCATCCGCTTCACCTTCCAATCACTTTTTTTATCGTGTTCTTAATTAGCACAGCTGGTGAATCCTTCATAACTGCACTTAAATAAGCATGCAACGGACGATTTCCTTTGTATTTTTTCAGGAACTTTCTGTAGTTTTCAAAAAAGGTTTTTTCACTCCCACGCGCTGATCTTAACATATTCTTGTTAGCGTAAGAAATCACATTACACGGCACTTCTTCGAGCTTTACTTGCTTAAGTTTCCTCAGGATCTCATTGCCTTTATCACTGTGAGCAATGACTAATGAAACCCCCATATTATCATCTTTAATATCCGACTGGCAATTTTCAAAGTGCCAGAAATCTCCCAGCGTTAAATCTGAAGTATGCTTAATTTTTTTAAATCGGCAACTATAACAAGATGGCCGAAGATACAAGTTGTTGAGAAACCCTCTTATATACTTGTCGTGTTCTTTGTCACAAGAATATATGGTACATTGCTCATCTCCATATTGTCTTACGATTTTTAGTGAAAAATTTCTCCACCCTTTATCTTTGGCTCTAAAACTAATCTTGTCGACTCCATGTCTTTTCCGATCTGTAAGTTCAGTATAGTACTGCTTCCATATCGTAGGACTCGGAACGCCATGACAAATAAAATCTACTGCTAGCAGCTTATCTAATGGTGTTTTCTTTTCTCGTAAGAAATTCAACAACCCCTGAACTTGGCACGGTGTTCCCACAAAAAGGAGTTCTCTCCCCTGTCTCAAAATACGATCTGCCTCTATGTACATTTCACCAATTTGACTTTGTACATATTTACTTGTAAGAAAAGGTGCAAGTTCATTTAATGTATTACAAACCGCATGGACAGCATTTCCACTCTCGTCTATTTTACATGCTATAACCGTCCCCTCTCTGTTGAAAATATACTGTGCCAAATGAAAAAAGACTCCACCAGATGAACTGTTCTTCCGAACATCTGGAATATCAGATTGACAGGAAAAAACACGAGGCAGATCAAATTTTGCTTCTATTATATTGTCCGAACAACTATTCTCAGTTAGAGCAAGAGCTTTTTTCAGATATTTCCATGAGATTTCTTTCTTAGTAATATACAGAGTCTTATCAGCTATCCGTTGATCATCATCTGTCGTCGATTCCAAATCACTACAAGATGAAATCAGTCTATCGCTCAATGAAAACATATTCAAAAGATCATATATCCGTCCATTCATGGAACTAGCATCAGATTTTTTGAAGCGTTCAAGCGCATAAAACTGTTTTTCAAAGATAATAGAAAACACACACGCATGAAATGAATCCGTAACAATCAATGCCGCATTCTCTATCAGCCCTAAAAATTCATTTGGTCCTGATGCAGTCATATTTACATCTGCATAAGAAAAATCGTATGGCAAAATACGTGATACGCCCGGAATCGAAACCAATGGCAACTTCCATTGTTTCGCGATTCTATTAGCCATCTCTCTATTTTTATTATTTTCACCAATAAGATAACAAAATATGTATTTCCCCGCTTCAAGATTTTCAGGCACACACGAGTATTTTTTCCAAAAGCTCTTATCCCATAATAATGTTGGATCTAAAACAACTGAAACGTCTAAGCCCTCTGATTTTGACAATATTCCTTTTGCTTCTTCTTCTCTAACAGAAACTGCCTGCAGATTTTGAATTAACGGGATCATGACTTTTTCTTCTTCTCTTGAAAGTTCACGAACTCCCATACTGGCCGCATAGGAAAACTTGACTCTGCTTTCATCTACAAAATCCAGATAAAAATTAGGATCAAACGAACTAGGTCTCCAAATTTGGTCGCTTCCACAGATAAAAGCATCATACACTTTATTTGACGCATAAATAGATGCTATATCATAAAGCTCACTAATCCGCATATTCTTTTTATAGAATTCCTGAAATTTATCCTTTCTTGCCACAATTTCTGGATTTACAGTAATCCGCAATCTCCTTCTATACGGATAAAGAAATAGATTAACAGCATCTCCCTTAGAATGTATTTGTAGTTTTTTAAATTTCTCAAGAGACCCTGTATTATTGTGCTTAGCAATCGGCTCAACTAGTCTTTTATAATCAATAATCTCCGCTTCATATCCAAGCATTTCCACAGCTTTTTGAAGTGCAAAAGCCTGTAATACTGCTCCATAGTTATAATTCTCATGAAAAAGAGTAATTATCCCAACCTTTGTCACCTTAGTTCACCCCCAATGCGCACATTTGAGGGTAAAAGATAACGATTGTGAAGGAGTTATTTACCCCCCCCCCCACTTTTTCTATAAATAGTTGAATATTCTTCATAGCAGCCTCTCTTTTTTCAGTGAAATCAATCTTATCAGCTAGGCACTCACTATATATCTTATTCAATCCCGCTTGGGATACTTGATCTGGATATATCAAATCACATTCTCTACCAACTGACTTCAGGAATCTCTCAGATTTATTGTCATATCCAATTGCAATTGTTTTTATTCCCATTTTTTCTGCAATAAATATTCCATGCAATCGTCCCATAATTGCTATTTTAGCTTTTGATATATGATTGATTTTCTCCGTTGTACTTAGACCATTTGAATACTGCACAGAAATATTCGGCATCATCTCTGATATTCTATCATATATCTGCCGATTGATTTCACAATCCACATTGCTTCCAAGAACGAGCACTTCGATTTTCTCTTTTTCAAAATGCTCACGCATAAAGCGTAGTAACTCATTTATCGCGTTATTTTCAATGTTTTCATTATAGTATCCTTTTAAGGAACGCCATGATACAATGACCCTATCGCCTTCGATTTCCTCTGGTTTTCTGATATCAATTAAATGAACCAAGTCTTCGCAATAATAAAGATTCTGATTTGAACTCCACTCTTTTGCCTGATTAAATGACTCTACATCTCTAAATGTAACAATAGACGCCTGATTTAATAAGTGCGTATATCTCTGAACTTTTGATGGGCTTTTTACATTTCCTATTCCAACCCCTAAATATCCAGTCTTTTTCCCTAAACGGGCAAAAGAGTTCATATAGTTATACGAACCATTTCCTGCGTTTTCAGTAAAGCAAGTTCCTCCAATCCAAAAAAATGCATCAAAAGTCCTATTTAAGAAATGATCAAAAATAAAAGATTTTCCATACTTGAATTTTGAAAGATCTAAAATTCTGACGCCATCCGGAAGTTCTAACTTACTTCTATCGCCATTCAATAAAGCAACTGTAACTTCTATAGTTTCATCTGCCGCTATTATTTCTTTGCAGAAAACATCCAGCATAATATCATCGCCCAGGTTACTCATTCCGAAATATCCTGTGATCAGCAATTTCAATCCCATTCACCTCTAATCTAAATACACTTTTATAATTTACTAACAATTATTTTCATTAAGCCACTGAGCGCAATTAAATTTATCTTCCCATTTCCAGAAGCCATTCCACTTCTTCATTTGATAATTAATCACATATTCATTATTTCCATCTTGAGGCATTCTCGATGTATAAGAAAACTCCGGATAATCCTTATAGGTAAACATCACTTTTCTATAACAGGGAATTTCTCCAAACGCAACAATGTCATCATACGTTATTCCATCTCTGTCACACATTATCAAACAAAGTTTGTTATAGTTTATCCTTTGTTTTCTTTCCTCCCACTTTTGTTCCGCTTCTTCTCGACTCTTATAATGTAGAAAATACAGCGTGATTTTCTGCTTTACCCCCCCGAGTGTCGCCACAGGGTGATGACATTTACGCTCTTCTTCATCTACAAATATCAGTTTCTCAGCTAAATAAAAATCCAAGTTCTTTATAAATTCAAGGAAATCATTTTGATGCATCCAAAGATTTATCGTTGGAGAATTAAAAGGCAATCCTAAATCGTGATAGATTTCTCCTCCGATACAATTTGATGCTAGTATTGAAATATCATCTGGCCCCTTATATTCTTTTTGGCACCTTTTTTCATAAAATCGATGCGCCAATTTAAATAATGGGAAAGTATCTCTGAACGATTTGTAACTATCTTTTATACTCATCTTCATCATATAAATCTCCACATATCCCCAATTTATATCATATTGTCACAACTTCTCTTACTTATTTTCCCCATGTAATTTTGCTATAACAGCATTTAAAACAGCATACAGAAGTTTATAATTCAGGAGGAAAAAGAAAATCAACCCGATTGTAAGATTAATCAAATTTGTTATCCGACGTTGCATATAGCACAGCACACAGCACACTACAATCAATATTACACAAAAAGAAATCCTTTTCAGATGATAATTAATAACTGCCAGTTTTCTTTTTTTAATATCAACAACTCTATAAGCAACCAAAATAAGATAGCTTACAATTGTAGAAATTGAAGCTGCATACAGACCTATAAAATGCACAAGCGACAGATTGACAACAAAATTTATGATAGCTCCTATTGCCGAGGAAATACCGACTGCTTTCGTTTCTTTTTGTGCAATATAGATACTTCCAAAGAACGACGAAATACATGAAAGAAACACGCCAACATACAGCAAGGGAATTTGAAAATATGACTCCGAATAGTCTCCCTTAATTAAAAGCATAAATAGAATTGGCGTAGCTGAAATTAATACAAGCATACTGCCTGTCAAGAAATCAAATAGTGCTTCAAACACATTTTCATAATAACTGTCATGGTCTGAATCATTCAAGCTCACTGACGCTGATTCCTGCCACGCCATATTAAATGTACCGTATGCCATTGTAAATATATTCGGGATTTTCTGTGCAACAGCAAATATACCATTATACTGAACACCTAGAAAAAGTCTAATAATAAACTTATCACAGGTGTTAACGATCCAAATCGATAACGTATTGGGAACCATCGGCCATGAATAAGCTAACAGTTCTCCAAGTGCATCTTTACTAAATGCATCTAATCTAATAAATTTCCACTGCTTACAAGCAACAAACTGGTACAAGCAGGCCACCGCATAAGCTAGATCCAACGATATAAACAATCCCATGAATCCCAACTTAATGCCAGAAACAAAGACAACAACAAGCGCCATATTTAGAACAGCTTGAATGATGGAACCAATTGCATATACTTTATTATTTCCTAAGCCACGGGCCACTTGGCCGTCGACATTATATTGTAATCCCAAAAAAAGGTAAAGGCCCAACAAAATAGGAGTAGGAAAGGGCAAATTTCGATAAAACAGCCCAAATAGAATCGATGCAATTATTGATGGAACAAGTTCAAAAAAGTATGTGGTAGTAATGTAGACATCCTGTTCTTTTGTACCTCGAACATCAACGAGATATCTAAAAACAGCCTGCTGAATTTGTACCAAAACCACAATTCCCAGAATATAGACTACCGTGTTAACAAGATCATAACGTCCATACTCCTCTGTCGTAAGCATTCCTGTATAAATAGGAAGCGTTACGAGTGCCGTTGCTTGCGGCAAAAAATTACCTAATGCTAAAATAAACGTATTAGAAATTAATGACTGCTCTCTTTTCATTCTTTATCAATCCTACTATCATTATCTAAGTGATACAAAAACGCGCACAGTACAACAAGCATTGTCAAAGCATAATTTTTCTGTAAAGACCATCCTTGCATTGCATATACAGCGCATGTAAAAAAGGCTGCCGCTAAATATACGCCCTGTACCTTGTTCATACTATTTGTTTTCATAATCCGCAAAGATTTCAGTATTCCACTTACATAAATTCTTCCATACAGGATTATTCCAATTATACCGGTTTCAACGCCAGCGATAATATATGAATTGTGAATCGGTGAGCGATTAGCAAACGAATCGTCAATAACTGTTTGCTTCGCAAGCAAAGCTGTAAAATCAGCAAAATGCTCATTGATATATCCAACACAATTATTCAGTCCAACGCCGCAGAAAAAATTCACAGGATTTGTCAGCATTATCTTCAAACCAATTATCCAATGGACAAATCGCGCCAAAAACATATCCCAAAAATTATGTTTCACAAATAAATCTTGAAATGTATCACTCTGAACAAACCAAAACATTCCAACTGCAACACTGATCACCAATGCTGCCTTTAGTAAATTATTATTTTTATTCTTCCTTAATAAAAGAGCAAAACTCACAATTGCCGTACAAATCAACATCGCACGGCCTCCTGACAACAGAATGTCCATCGCTCCCATTATAATAAATGGAATATCCTTTTTTTCACGGTTAAAAAGGTACCTTGCAATAAAATACAGTGTGACTATCGCAATATATAAGCTGAAATCTCCCGGATGCGAAAAAGATCCAACCATTCTCTTCATGCCATTTCTAACACTGTCAGAATAGTTACTCACTATTGGAATAAGAATCCCAAAGAATTCATATAAACACCCTATAGCTGTTTGGGCTATTAATGTAGCTTTAAATCCAGTATCAATGCCTTCATAGAATGACTTAGATGACATATTATGGGTCAACAGTGTAAACATGATAATATACATTATCATTCGAAGTGCCGCAACTGCGTAGTATTCAAGTGTCCCATCCGTAATCGGAAGAAAAAGTCCCGATATTATCGCCCATGCAAACCACGTTGTAATCGGACTTTCTTTCTTTCTTTCATAATATATTTTCCCCTTATTTAGCACCATGAAAGCCAACATTAAAAGCATTGGAATTGTTAAGCTAATCACACTGCCATATTCACGCGTTAATGTCTCAGAAAATCCAATCAGTGAAAGTTCTTTGGGCAAAACACAAGTAACAATGATCAATACAAGAATAAACTTTTTCGTGTCAATGCTTACAGACATGTCCTTGTACTCACCCTCCTATAATCAAGCTATGATACAATCTATCATATTTATCCGCAATCATTGTATCACTATTTTCTTGTGCCACATATCTATAAGCCGCCTTACCCTTTTCAATAATGCTATCTGGATTTTCTTCAAAATCCGAGCACACTTCAAGTATCTTATTTTTCAATACTTTTGCATGCTCCCTCTCGTCATCATAGTGATATTCATACACAAAACTTTTATCAGTCAATGCGTTCATTGTACCGATATCCGGGCAGATAACAGTCTTTCCGAGTGAGAAAGTTAAATAGACCGCTCCGGAATTCAAAGAACTGGTTTTATGATACGGAAGTACAACAATGTTACTTGTATTATAAAAAGACAGCATTTCATCATCAGGAATATATCTAAAATCTGCACAGATATTTGCACTATCTCCAATTCTACTTTCCAGTTCCTGCTGATATTTAGAATCGCACGGCTTTCCAGCAATAAGGAGTTTAATGCGGGGATTTTTGATTTCCTTGAATGTATCTATAAGCAGTTCCAAATTTTTATAGGGGGAAACAAATCCCATAAAAAGGAATACCAAATCACTCTCACTGAAATTGTATTTGTCTCTCAATGTCCCACTTTGAACATTTTCATAATTTGAGATATAATTTGGATGAGGAATAATCTCAAGTTTTGATGATGCTCCTGGAAGAATAGATTCAACTACATCTTTTGTATCAGGGCACAATCCAACAATTTTGTCCGCCTTTTTACACATCATTCTCATCATTTTAAGAGACCACCGATTAGCGCCGCTATCATGCGGTTTCTTGTTATGAAGAGTGTAAACTATACGCTTTCCCGAACTGTGTAAAAACCACAACAAAAAAGATTTTGCATAGTACTGTTTCCAATCACTTACATTTTCAAACCAGTTAAAATTAAAAATCTTACACTTGTAAAATAATTGGGGATTCTTCAGCACTTCTTTTAAAGGAAGCGTGCTATATCCTTTTTCGTTAAGTAATCTTCTCACGTTTACTGCATAAAGATTATTCACAATATAAGGTGAATAACAAGTTATATGTTTTTCCATTTTATTTCCTCATCTAATTTTGCTGTAAATCAACCAAACAATTCGTTTCAATTGTCCTTTTACATTCCAGCTCAATATATTCCCTGTCGTCAACTCTTTTATTTTTTCCACAGTTAACGTCGAATCGTTCCAATTGATAGCCTTGTTGGGCGGTACTATTAAATAGTCATTTTTTCTCAAATCTGCTTCGATATCAAGTTTTCTTTGCTGAAAATGTGCATATAAGTATTCAGTAGAAGTAAGTTTTCGTTCAACTATCGCACAGTCTTCCACCTTGCCATCATACACATGAAATAATCTATTGTGCGCTTGCTTCATGCCGCAGTTGTTTTGTTCCAAAGTTGTATGAAGCGAAAATCTATTAATTTGGATATCAGCAAAAATTGGGGCGTCATACACAGCAATGTTGTTGCGCTTTTGTATTTCTGCGTACCCCCCCCCATTATGTAAAGCCCACTCATCAAAGGCCCATAATTTCTCTGTGGAAAAGACCTCTTTATAATCCATACATCCCTTAGGATCAAGTGTTCTATATGCTTTATTGACTTCCTGATTATTTCTAAAGAGGCTACAGTGACCGTGTGTTAGAATTCGGTCATTGCTTTCCAAAATTTCATCCGTAATAAATTTCCTAATGTTTCCCCAAATTAAATCAATGTCGCAAAATCCCCAGAAGTCATAATCTCGCAGCTCTTCTGCAAATGCTTCTCCGTAGGTCGGCTTATAGTCACATAATTTATAGGGAGTATTCAAGCAAACCTCAAAGTCAAATATTCTTTGAATCCTTTCTTTTACATCAGCAAATGTCGTTTTGTAAATTCTCACATTACTCGGTATGTCAAACGAGCTTACATCGCAATCCGTAAAAAAGAGCCAGTCCACTGTATTATTGTTTTTGCAGGAATCCAACCATAATTGAGTCATTGGATGAAGTGAGCTATGACCACAACCAAAATATGGAACTATAAACCCTATCGTTTTCATTGTTTACCTCATCTTATTGATTTATCCGAAATTTTCGCATAGGAAAACTTCATTTTTGCTTTTTCACTCGCCACATTACACATTACTTTGTATTCATCATTTTCATTGAGCAATTCAAGAATCAGTTTTTCAATCTCTTTCTCGGAATCATCTTTCAAAAATCTAACATTTCCGCCTACATCAACATGTGTTGTGCCTTCCCAATATTTGCACACAATAGGCTTTCCTTGCCCAACTGCCTGTTCCCAATAAACAGAATGCCTCCCTGGGAAAACAACTAAATCAGCAATTGCAAAGTAGTTATACGACTGTTCTGTATTTGCCCAGCTCACATAACGCATCTTCTGGCAATCAAAGTCTTCGTCAAATTTTGCTTTTATACTCTCCGAAACCGGTCCAAAAACCAACAACTTCAACCCATCATTGTTTATGGCTTTCACAGCCTTCATTAACATTAAAGTCTGTGTTTTCCATTCATCAATTTTACCGCCTGTAACAATCAAGAAATCATCTTTAGAAATTCCAAGATCATTTCTTACTCTTCGCTGATTTTCTATCGTTCCTGCCCTTTCAACTTCTTCATCGTCAGCTCCCATTACGAGGAGTTCACATTTTTCTGCCGGAAGTTTGTAAACATCTTTTAGAAAATCCACTCTTGCTGGAAGCACACCATAGAACTTAGTCGTATATGGTTCAATCATTTGTGCCATATACCGCCATACGATTTTATAGAATGTAACTGCCAATTTGCTTCTTGCGCTATTTGAAAAATCCGCATGATTATCTGCGAAAATCTTTACTGAATGAGTCTTTGCATATTTGACAATTTTATCAATATCAAAGAATTGCAGGTTATGGACAAAAATAACTTCCGGATCAATTTCCTCTATAGCTTCATAAAAGCCAGAAAAACGCTTGTATCGGTAAAATACATCCTTATCTCCCTTAATTGGCAACCGCTTAACACAGATACCGTCTGCATTTACATAAGCATTATCACCAGTATGTTTTTCGATTTTTCCGCCCTTGCTCCATTCCCACTGCGAGGCAATCAAATGCACTTCATGCCCTGCCTTAGTCTGATACTTTGTCAGCATATTTTCCTGGTAATTAAAGCCATCAGTATAAGGGCCCGTAACACAAATATGCAGTATCTTCATTCTTTCTCCCTCGCTTCACCAATTTTCTAATGCACTTTACTGTTTTTGATTCCAACACATTACCTCAGAATACTATCGAACGTATTTTTCATTTTGGACAAGTAGATATTTTCGGTAAAACCCTGTCGGCAAGATTTTGTATTATAACTAATTATCTTCAGCAACTCCGAATTTGATAGCTGCTTTAGCTCATCATAAATTCTAACCTCACGGTCAGCACGACTTACAACAATTCCGTTCACGCCATCTTCTACAATATCCGGAATGCCAGCATGATCTGTAGTGATGATAAACATCCCATTGCCCATTGCTTCCAGAATGCTGATGGGCTGACCCTCATTCGGATATCTAGTAGGCAACGCGAAGATATAGCATTCTTTTAACAGGCTCCGCTTTGCTTCTCCACCTACGATACCGTGATATGTAATATACTCTTCAAGCTTATTGTTCTTTATATAGCTTTCAAAGTTTTCTTTTTCGCTGTCTTCAAAGAACTTTCCAGCAAAGTCAAAGTGAAATCGTCTTTCCTCCCCTTCATCCACACGTTCTTTCTCCGCTTTTGCCATTTCAAGAACAAACGGGTATCCTTTGCTTCTGATAAAATTGCTTAGCCACAGAACATGAAGAACTTTCCTGTCCTTTAGGACCGCCAGTTTTTCTTCTATTTCGTGGTCAGTTAGAAGATACTGGTCATCGACACAGTTCTCCACAACAAAGATTTTGTCGTCATCAATCATTCCCTCAAAAATTTTCTTGAGAGACTTTGACAAGACAATTGCTCCAGCGAGTTTCTTGATTGCCTTATAATTTGCTTTCCGCTGCCAGCCTGCCATATCCTTATCCACTAACTGACGGTAATATCCGCCATGCAGATGTATCAGGCATTTCTTATGCTGAAGTTCCAGCAATTTGAAAATCACCAAATCTCGCAAATTTCCGCCTTTTGTCTGGCTAATTGTAAAATAGAATAACTCTGCCTTACTCTTGCTGATTTTCACCAGATTCTTTATGAAATTTTTGTTATTGGTAAGGTCCACCTTTTCAAATTCAAACTCACCATCCGGATTCACAGCTGTGTTGAGTTCTGAATTGTACAGTGTCTCAACCGCTTTGGATAATCCATGCATCGGAGGTGGAAACTGTGCAATAAAGCAGATTTTCTTTTTGCTCATCACTTGTTGCCCTCCAGCTTCTTAATAACCCTCGCCGGGTTTCCAGCAATCACACAGTTATCCTCGAACTTTCCAGCAACCACCGCGCCGGCGCCGACCACGCATCCATCGCCCAGCACTGAGCCTTTCAATATTATTGAATTGCACCCAATGAAACAGTTCTTGCCAATCTTAATCTCTCGGCTTGGAACCAAATCACTGTCACCGCCGTTTTCATCCCGCAGGAGCCTGTTTCTCGCCTCTGCTTCGATGGGATGGAAATCGTTGTCCAGAATCTTGCAGTTTCCGCCGATGCAGGTGTTCTCACCAATTGTGATCTTCTTTCGAGCATAAATCGTAGCACCCGAAATTCCCACGTTATCACCAATTTCAATTTCTGCTCCCGGCGCACGGGTCACGATGATTGTATGACTGTAAAGTCCAACTAAGTTACTGAGAAAGCTGCTCTTGATTGTGACGTTCTCTCCAATTTTCAGTTTAGCGCCGCCCTTGTTAAAGATGATCGGCACGCCCTTCAGTAAGAGGTTCTTTCCATATTCAACTTTTGTTATCCGCATAACCACCTTGAACCAGTTACTGTTCATTTTATCCACCTCGTTACGTTTTTCTCTGCCTATCAATCGATTCAATCAAAGCATCAGATTTTCCCACAACAATCTTGCGTGCAAACATTTTATTAGATTGCAATATACTATCAAAATCATTGTCATTTAGTATTTTAATTTGGTCCTTATATTTAAAATATGTTAATGGAGAAAGTTCTTGCAGTCCTTTATACTTTGCTTGGAACACATAACCCTTTTCCCTAAATTGTGAGCTAAAGAACAATGTGTGTATCCATATCTCGCTAGGAACAAATACTCCTCTTAGAAATTTTTGCAATTTGGGATTTTCCTCCCACATTTCAATTATCTCTTTGACCGCTTCATACGTAAGTGCCCAATACTCACTGCCAAAATAGAAATCATACTGAAACGATTTGAGCATTTTCTCTCGATTTATTTTTACAGCTTCAAAAAAGTAATGTAGTATTCTATTACCATCCATACGATGATAATAAACAATCTTAGAAGCGTTGCTCTTAGAAGCATTCTTTTCAATTTTAAATCCAGTAATATACTCTTTCTCTAAGTCACAGAATTCTTCTAACAATTCAGTATTTGATTTAATCGGATAGTCTGTCCCTGTGAGATTTACAATTCGCTTGTATTTATGCACTGACCCCAGCACGCTGGATATCAAATTATATTGCATCTCAACTTGCGAATACCCCCCCAGTATACAAAAACACGTTTTCTATCCGGAAGGAAATACACATTTTTTCTATCCTGAAGTGGATTCTTAAAAGGAAAAATGTCAACTTTCTTATCAATATGGATATAAAATTCGACTTGCTCATTATCTAATGCATTTACTAAATTCACTAATGATTCAGGCTCTGTATAAGCAGATAACAAGTAGGCACATACATATTCATTGCTACTTACTAGTTTCATTTTTACCTCACAGTTTCAGAATCTCTTCTGCGTACTTTCTCACCGACACATTTCTGGTCAGGTTCTTTTCCAGATTCTCACGGCCTCTGGCACCCATTGCCTTCAGTTCGCTATTTCCGGCATTTTCAATGAACCAGCGGATGTTTTCCTCAACCTTGTCATACTCACCCGGCTCACAGCAAAGACCGCCATGTGTATCTTCAATTAGGCAACGAACCTCAGATCCCGATTCGAGAACCCCTAAAATTGGCTTCGAAGCGGCCATTATGCCGTATGCCTTAGATGGACAACTTACGCCTTTAATGCCTTTTGCGTTCACACACCAGTGAACATCTCCAGCATTTAGGCTGTAAATCAGGTCAGCCTTATCCTGGTACGGAATGAACGTCACATTGTCCATATGATGCTCTTTTACATACAACACCAGCTTATCCAGCACGGAACCAGCACCAACAAATGCGAATATGACCTCTCGACCATCTGCAGTTTTAGTGCCCGGCTTGATCTTCTCCACAACCTTAATCAAATTCTCAAGGTCATAGTACAGACCGATGTTGCCAGAGTACATGACGACAAACTTGTCATCCAGACCATACTTTTTCTTGAAGGCCAGAACCTTCTCATTATTTTCATCCAGCGGATAGATTTCGTTTTCATCGATCCAGTTGTTGATCATAACGGTTTTCGGAACTTTTTTGCCCTTAAATCGTTTTTCCACCGTCTCCACCAAATCGCGGCCGACTGTGATCACAAGGTCGCTGCGCTTGCAGCTGAACTTGTCGAACCACATCATGGCATCTGTCACCAGTTTGCTCTTAGTATAGCCAACAGCCAGAACCTGCTCCGGGTTGAAGTCCTGAATGTTATAGATGTACTTAGCGTGTTTTACCCACTTGCCCCAGACGCCCAGTAAACCGCCAAGAATCGGAGGCTGGGAGATGGAAAATACATAGTCCATCTTTCCGACCTTAAAAGTCGCACCCATCGCCCCAAAGAAATAGGAGACAATATTCTTCACACGGCTCTTCTTATTGGTCTTGCTGAACTCCGGCACACGAATTCGCAGCACCTTTACACCGTTGATTTCTTCCTCGTAATATTTCTGTGTCTTATATTTATCTTCAATGGTTCCTAAATAGCTGGGAACCACACAAATTACCGTAATATCAAACTTATCCAACATGCCTTCTGCGAGTTCACGGAGAATCTGGCCTGTGGATGCAGTATCAGGTATGTAGTAATGTGCATAAATCAGCAGTTTCTTTTTTGCCATCCTGCATCTCCCCTCTGTGTACTTCTTAGTCACGCTGGAAAATATCGCGCGTGTAAACCTTGTCCTTCACATCATCCAGGCACTTGTCATAGCGGTTTGCAATGATGGCGTGGCTCATTTCCTTGAACTTTGCCAGATCATTCACAACAACAGAGCCAAAGAAGGTCTCGCCGTCTTTCAGAGTCGGCTCATAGATAATGACAGTTGCACCCTTGGCCTTGATTCGCTTCATAACGCCCTGAATGGAACTCTGGCGGAAGTTGTCGCTGTTGCTCTTCATGGTCAAGCGGTACACGCCGATGGTCACAGCCTTCTCCTGTTTCTCATCGTATTCATTGTCCTCGTCATAGCCGTAGTAACCAGCCAGTTTCAGAACACGGTCGGCGATGAAGTCTTTACGAGTTCTATTACTCTCAACAATTGCTTCAATCAAGTTCTCCGGCACATCAGCATAGTTTGCCAACAGCTGTTTAGTGTCTTTCGGCAGGCAGTATCCGCCATAGCCGAAGGACGGATTGTTATAGTGGCTACCAATGCGAGGATCGAGGCAGACACCATCGATAATCTGCTGGGTGTTCAGGCCCTTGCTCTCTGCATAAGTATCCAGTTCGTTGAAATAAGCAACGCGAAGAGCCAGATAGGTATTCGCAAACAGCTTAACTGCCTCTGCTTCGGTGAATCCCATGAACAGAGTGTCGATGTTCTCCTTGATAGCACCTTCCTGCAGCAGACCCGCAAACTCGTGTGCTGCCTCGACCAGACGCTCATCGTTCAGGTCAGTGCCGACGATGATACGGCTCGGATACAGATTGTCAAACAGAGCCTTGGACTCACGCAGGAACTCCGGGCTGAAGATGATGTTCTTGCTGTTGAACTTTTCTCTTACACTTGCAGTGTAGCCCACAGGGATAGTGGACTTGATGACCATAATGGCATTCGGATTGTACTCCATGACCAGCTTGATCACGGCTTCGACTGCGCTCGTGTCGAAGTGCTGCGTGTGGCTGTCGTAGTTTGTAGGGGCCGCAATTACAACAAAGTCCGCATCAGAGTATGCAGCCTTTGCATCCAGAGTTGCGGTCAGGTTCAAGTCTTTCTCGGCCAGATATTTTTCGATATAGTCATCCTGAATCGGGGACTTGCGGTTATTGATCAAATCCACCTTCTCCGGGATGATATCCACAGCAGTCACCTGATGGTGCTGCGAAAGCAATGTGGCAATTGACAAGCCGACGTAACCGGTACCCGCAACCGCAATTTTGTAGTCCTTTTTCATAATCCTATATCCTCCTGAAATTCATCTTATATGCAAGGCTCATATTGAGCCGATCAAGCTATATAAAACAGTGTGTTCATCATCCATACCGGATGTTTTTCACAACTGTGTTCATCATTTTTCTCACAGTGGTTGTCTTCCGACCGCCACTGAAACTTTTATGTAGACCTGTCATGGTCTACTCATTCATTTTTTCTCAACTGAAACTTTATAGTAGACACCTTATGAACTACTCATCATCGAAGTGCTGGGTCATATCGTCATACCTCGTTGGACAGCACATCTATTTTCCTAAGTGCTGACTCTTATTGTCATAACCTCTCAACCTCGCAACCCTTTCCCGTAGGCTTCCTCATGCCTTTCCTCGGCGTATATTTATACGCCGTGTCCATCTCCTACTACACCTAAGTGTTGAGTTGTTGAGTAGACCTGCTTTTACATTGACGCTTTATTGAAATCCATCCCATTCGTCATTTTCTACAACAAAACGCTAAATGTTTCTATCGTCCTTGTTGCAACTTATACAACGAGATGTTCATCTATTATGATGTCTACACGACAAAAAAATAGTATTTTTTTACCGTTACTCAACACCACGCTGTATAAATGCACATTGCAGACTCGACATACTACTGCACAATATATGGTTTTCAGAGTAAAAGAGGGGCGTATATCTATGCGAAAATGCCAATTTCCGCATGTGTTTTTCACCCCACCATAGACAATCAGAACGCAACTGATTTTATCGACCAGACATTTGTTGGCGCTGCAATCACCACAAAATCGGCTGCGCTGTAAGCCATCTCCGCGTCGAGTGTTGCGGTCAAATCCAGGTCTTTCTCAGCCAGGTATTTTTCAATGTATTCATCCTGGATTGGAGATTTTCTTTGATTCACCATCTCGACTTTAGACGGAACAATATCGACCGCAAATACTTTTTCATGCTGGGCTAAGAGCACAGAAATGGACAAGCCCACATAGCCATGCACTGTCACTACAACCCGTTTTCCAAATAACTTTGGAAGCCAGCACATAGCCGCCGGGCCTTCGCGTGGATGTGCACGACATCGTATCGGCCAAAGGCAGATGCTAACGCGGCAAAGAAACTGGAGGATACCGCTGCAAGTCCTTTCCCGTTGATGGTCGGGACCGTTTTGAGTTTTACACCCTTGTACTCGTGCAGCCTTTCACCGTCAAACTCTTTCCCGCTCACATGATGGCCGCCACGGGTATAACAAGTCACCTGATGGCCTAACTTCACCATCCGAGTGCTGAGTTCTTCGACCACAACCTCGACGCCACCTTCCCGACCAAATCTCTTCAGGCCGAACATACATAGCGACAATCCCTCCGCATTATTTGCCATCCTTCGCCCACTCCCTACCAGGTCTTCTCTTCCGCAATTTCATTCCCAAATGAGTTTTGTTTCCACTGCTCATGAAACCAGTTTTGATTTCATCAGCGCCAAAGACAAGCACGGCAACAAGCCCATACCCAGCACTCTCGTGCCTGGCACAGGCTTGCTCCAAACCTCCTATTCAAATTTTCATGCTCATATGATTGGGTCAAATAGAGCAGCCAAGAAGCCATTCTTGCTTCAGCTTTTGACGTCTCCTGATCCCTCTCTGCATGAATTATTCGAATTGAGATTCGGATCAAGCCGCCAAAAGCCTTGATTTTACGCGCTTTTTCTTGGTTGTCCCTATTATATCTCCATCACCTGATAAAGAAATCTTAAGGATTATCCAAAACCATCCTTGGTTTTTTACTGTTCTTACTGTAGCGCCTTTTTCAGGATTTGTGCAGGTCGCTTTAGCGCCAATTTCCCAAAAATTATGTGGCGCACCTGCGCCAATCCGCATTTTTCGCAGAAATCATGGGGAAATACCGCTTATCTCATCAGATCCTGATAGTCTGGGTCTGCTGTCCGAATCCCCCACACCAATTCCCAAAGCTTTTCATCCCCGGAAAGGACATAGCACCTGCCATCCACCCCTTCGAACCGGCGTTTATCAAACCAGAAACTGTAGGTATCCCCTTGCGCCGTCACAAATGTAAGCCCCCGGGTATCTGTAGAAACGATGGGTGACTCGGATTCCACCGACACATCCCGCAGCGCCTGCAAGACCCCGGCGATCACCGTTTCGTCCCTTGTCTCGTAGTCCGCCGCCGTCTCTGTCCAATGGTGAAAGATCAGTTCCACCGGCAGTTCCTCATGGGGCAGCTCCAAAAGCTCCCGCTGCCTTTCGGTACAGTAAGCAAAAAGGGAGTCCCCTTGGTATGCCGGGGACGAAGTCTCTGTCGGGGACGAAGTTTCTGCCGGAAGCGCAGGATCTGATGCTGCACACCCCACCAGCAAACAGACGGCGGCCAGAAGTACTGCTGACCCTCTTTTTTTCATTCGTGCCTCCTTTCTTCTGTCCTGGTCTCATGAATCGCTTTGCCGCTCGGTCTGTAACGCCAAAGGCGATCCAAACTCTTTTTTTGTCCTTTTATGATTTTACTGTATCGTTTTTTTAAGGATCTGTGCAGGCCGCTTTCGCGCCAATTTATCAAAAAACGCATGGCGCACCTGCGCCAATCTATTTTTTGTGTGAAAATTCCAAAACACCTTGATTGTGCAAAAGGGATTGCCGATCATGACAGGCGGCCTGCTACGTCCTGTAAACTTAAGAGGTATTACACTCTGTACAGGGTGGATGGCCTCAATTTTCCGCTCAAAGCTTCGTTTCTCAAAATGGCGCAGGTGCGCCACAGTGTTTTTTTAGTTTGGCGCTAAAGCGGCCTGTTAAAAACACCAGCTTCCTGCTATGATAAAAAACGAAAAGTTCACATGATGGAAGGCCGGCCAGGACACAGAATGTCCAAAAAGCTTCAGCTGGCCTTTTCGGAACGCAGGATCAGAAAGGGGATATATCGTATGTATGCAAGGTTCAGGCCGTACCATCTCATTGGCGCCATCGGGGGGTTCCTCACTGCCCTCACCGCCATTATTAGCTTGGCAGTTTCCACATCGTACTACATAAGCGCAGAATGGGTCATTATTGTAAACATGCTGCTCATTGGCTCCAACGGGTTAATCGCAACCTATTTCTTTGGCGCGTTCAGCGCTTCCCGTGACAGCCTCATCAAAGTAGGCAGCCTGATCGCGGGGATAGGTCTTGGTTTTAATGTCCTGATCTCAATTCTCCAGATGGCGGGTGTGTATGTTTTTGTTCTGGCCCTTCTTGGGGCTCTCGTTATGATGGCAGGGGTTGTGATCGCCTGTATCAAATTCATTATGCTCTTCCAGAGAGACGCTTTTGTCGTGGTGTTCTGCGTGTTTATTTTCCTGGGGCTTCTGCTGTCTTTATTCTGGACGTGGGCAAGCCTGATAAGCGGCGCTGGGCTGGGCGCCCTGCTGATTTATTTTTACGTCCACAATATCACCTACTAGACAGCTTCTCTCATTCAGGATATTTCCTTGTTTACCGCAGCTACACCGTGTGGCCGCGGTAAAACGGCATGTGCGGGCGCAAAAAACCGGTAGTTCCCGGATGCGGAACGCAGCTCCAAAAATATACGGTTTTATCCAGGAGAATCCCTGGTTTAGGTCAAACAGGAAGGATTGTATATTCCGCAAAAACGTCAGCGAAAAAAGTCTCTAACCGACCGAAATCGTTGAAAATCCATGCCGTTTATAGTATAATAGTTTATAATTGTACCATTGCGGAGAAAGGGGGGTGGAATGGGACGTATGGTAATAATAAAGAAAAGCTTCACAAATCCAAAATCCATTTATGCGATTCTGCTGCTTGGTATTTTTACTTTTCTATTTCTTGGCGCCGAGTACCTATATGTGAATATGATCTCGCTTACGGCAGGGGAAGAAAAAACGGTGATTGCGCAAAACTACGCGTTAGGAATAAGCGCTGTCGGTTTTTTGCTCTATCCGCTGTTTCATCGCTTTTTGAAAAGGCGGGTACAAATCGTTGGACTTTTTATCCTTGCACTAGCAGCGGCAGTATGCAATTTTTTGGTTCAAAAACATGTTTCTTATTCGTCCACTCTGCTCTCCGGAATGGCATTGTTCCTGTTTCTGGGGATATTGGGAAGCGCGGCCCACTACCTGTTTTTCAAACTGGCGAAGGATCGCACGCATCTGGCGCGTATGGTTGGTATCTCCTATGCCCTTGGGATCTTCCTGCAGTTTCTAAATAACAATCTTGTGGATCTAGAAACTGCGGAAGCCTTGATACTTTCACTCTTTGCCCTTGTAGCGTTAGCGCTGTTACTGAAGGCAGAAAGGCTTTGCCGCCAGGAAAATGCAGAAGCGGAAGAACCCCAGTCCCCCGCCATAGAGGCCATAGAGGAGGATGGGAAGGGAACCCGAAAGAAGATCGCCGCCGGCGGATTCCTTGCACTGCTTGTAATCCTGATGGCATGTATCTTCAGCACGCTGGACAACGCGGTCACCATGCATCATGCAGCAGGCACTGACATCGGGCAATGGCCGCGGCTTTTGCTGGCGGTAAGCGGCCTTTCTGCCGGCTTTCTTTTTGATATCCGAAAGCGGAAATTTATGACCATGATGATGTACTGCGTCATGCTGATGTCCGTCATCTGTGTGGTAGTACTCAAGCTGGGCGGCCCGTTTTTGATCGGCCTGATCGTATTTTATCTTTCGGCTGGATTTTTTGTGGTATTCTTCACCACCAGCTTTCTGGATTTTGCCCGCCATATGCCCACGCCAGCGCTGTGGGCCGGTATGGGGCGCGCCATGAATAACGTGAGCGCCGCTTTGCTTGCCAACGCCTCTGTAGCGCTGCTTGTTTCTGACAGCAATGGCATGGCGTCCATCATTCTGGCACTGGTCCTGTTTGTGGCCGTCAGCGTAGTCATCTATCTTTATACTGCCTGGATGCCGGTTTCATCCGGCGCCCCCAAGGATATCCCGGCAGACCTGGACCCTCAGGAAGCGTTCCGTCTTTTGTCGGAGCTGTTTATCCTTACGCCCAAGGAAACCGAAGTATTTGACAAGCTGGTCAATTCAGAGGAAAGTATTCAGGAGATCGCAGATGGACTGTATCTATCCCGGCGAACCTGTCAGCGGCATATCGCAGCGATCTATGAGAAAGCGGGTGTAAAATCACGCATGGGATTGTACCAGCTCTACATAGAAAAACAGCGCAGGCCATGACAGCCAGAAAGGGGTTCGGATGAAGAGGATTAAAATTGCTGTTTTGCTGGTATTATTGTGCGTACTGGCGGGGTGTTCCCCAAAAGACACATCGCTTCGGGCCTATTGTACCGAAAGCCAGCAGGAATTTCTGGATCAGTCGCTGGAAGAGCTGCCGGTCGCGCTTACCTATCGTCACAACGATAACATCCTGGGACGCTACGAAACGACGGATGAAGAAATCATCTCCGAAATCCTGCAGGCATTACGGGAAACGACCATTGTATCCAAAGCTTTCAGCGGCTCTACAGACAGCCGGATCCTGGAGTTTGAGACAGCGGATGGGGATACCTGCCTCTTCTGGTTTGATGAAAACCGGTTCCATGGCGCCGGCGGAACATCCTATGTGCTTTCCGGCGACGAGGAGATCTGGGATCTGGCGCGGAAAATTCAGGAAACATATCCGGAATACAGGGAAGCGATGGAGTAAAAAAGGCACATCGCAAAACCAGGCATTCCTTACTTGTATCCAGCTAAGGCTGTGCAAGCAGGGAACGCCTGGTTTATTTATACCCATTTTTCAAACGCAAGGGACTCGGATTTAGCCTCATTTATACTCTTCCCCTTCCACACAAAACTCAACCCTCTATTTCAGAAATTTCCGGATTTTTTTCAGAGCTGCCGCTATGGACTTCTGTACCGCCTGATAGCTGCACCCTTCCCGCACCGCAATCTCCTCATAGGTAAGCCCGTCAAAGAAATACATCTGCAGCCTTCTTTTCTGGACTTCCGGCAGCTGGTTGACGCCCTCCCGGAGCGCCTGCGTCTGCATGGATTCATAGACGGCGTCCTCCACCGGGGCCGGCTCCTGTGCCGAACGACGGCTCAGCAGCTCTTCGTTCAGCTCGGTCCAGTCAAGGTGCCTCTCCTGCTCGTTAAGGAAGGAGAGATCGTCCAACTCAAACCGGTCAAACACGGCATAGAGCTTCACATCCAGTTCCAGCCTGTGTGGTACGCCCTGGCCGTCCCTGAAAGATAGATAACATTTCCCGTCGATCATCGACAGGGTATAGGGGTTATACTTGTCCTTTCTTCTCTTTGGATGCCTGTCATCCATCTCTTTGTCCTCCAATCAATCGTTTTTGAGTGAATCAAAACGATTGACCGGTGGACTTCGGCAATGAAATCCGCCATGATACGCAAAAGCGCCCACAGCAAGATTGCTGTAGGCGCAAAGCGGCACTATGGGGCGGTTTGAATCGCAGCGGTTCGGTGGGGTGGCATAAAATGGCCGCAAAAATCCTGTAAGGTCTGATCGTAAGCCTGATAAGAAAAAACGCCGCCCTCCCGGCCGGAAGGCGGCTTGCGTTGTATGGTTCGCATACATGGACAGCCACCCGCCTGCGCTGTATTTCCGGCGTTTTTAACCTACGGAAATCTATACTAACAGGCGGGCGTCTCAGCTCGTGACTCGTCTGCGACTCATCTGCAACATATTTTTGGCCTCATCCGCGTCTCATTTCAGGCTCACCTCCGGCTGTCAGATAATCATATTCGGACATGTTTGTTTTATCCTCTGGATGTGCGCCTCCGTGAGATGCCGCTTGATTCCTGTATAAAAGGCATTTGCAGTTCCTGCTCCCGATTGCTGGTAGAGCAGTATGGTCAAGTGCATATTCAGGCTACTGTTAAACGGGTCAAAGGCCAGTGCGGCTTTGGCCGCCTTGTGCGCATAGACATACTCGCCACACTCGGTCTGGCGTTCTATATACCGGCCGGCGAGCCGGAAATACAGGCCCTGATAGTATGTAATACTCGGGATAAAATAAATATTATCGGACAACCGTGGCAGAAGATTCCCGGAATACAGTCCGACGGCAGCTTCATACAGCCGATACCGCTTTTTCGGATTGTTCTCCATCTCGATACTGTCACATAGTTCTTCGAATAACCCCACATCTGTCACTACCTTGATTTCCGGATTGAAGCTGAATATGCCGTTGGCATAGACCACCAAATCCTCCAGCCCAACATAGCCAAGCAGCGATCTAAGCCTGTAAGCAATGTTCCGCACGGATTTCATCGGGATCTCACAGGACTCATCCGGCCACAGGATCAGTGCAAGCTGATTTGCCGTTGCCCGGTTCCCAGCCGTCACCGCAAGATACGACAGCAGCGTATAGCAGCGGGAAGAAATGAAATCCTTTTCGGACAGCGTTCCCTTGCTGCCATGTATCGTGAGCCCATTAAAGCAGTTGATCCGCACTTCCCCTGCAGTAAGCTTCAGCGCTTGCTTTGCGGCCGCCAGGCTCTTATTCAGTTTAATTTCATTTAATTCCTGGGCGACAGCGTAAGCGATTATGAACAGGAACGCAGGATCTGCGCCGTACCGCTTCGGGTTATCTACGCCGATATAACCCTGGTTCAGCCGTTTGGAAAAGGGGACGGCGATTAGGGAGCGAACGCCGTATTGTGTGAAAAAATCATATTCCGCCGGAACTGTCCTGCGCAGCTCCTCGATATCTGTAAAGATCATCGGTTCGCTCCTTTTGAGTGTGGCCACCCATCTCATGAAATTTTTGATTTCCAGATACTGCAGCTTGCCGCCCATGTACTCTATCCCCTTTTGGCACCACTCATAGGTACTCAGGCCAATGCCTGCCGCCCAATCCGCTTCGATAATATATGACTGTCTGCATCGTAAAATTCTGTCGCCGCCTGTAATAAGCCGTTGATCAGTGTGTCAGGATCTTCGTTGCCACGCTGGGCTTCTTCCAGCAGTTTCAGCGCTCTCAAAAAATGACGGGCATATTCCATTTCCATGTGTTCCTTCTGATATGTGCTCATCCTTTTCACTCCCTATTACAATAAATTTGGACAGGAAAGCCGGGCAGCCAGTCCGGCTTTCCCTCCATCTCGTGCCTAAGCTACAATAAGAGGAGCAACTGGCTGACGTTCACTCCCTTGGGCTTCGTATGTCCGCTTTGAAGACGGTCAGCCATCCTCTTGTTGCAGCGTTCGATTTGAGCAGGTTGAGCCTACCGGATGCCGGGGAGTTCGTGTCACCCAATAGATTGAATCGGCAGCGAGAAAAGATGGATTCCGGTTGCAGATTCGTTGTATTGGAGGAATGTGGATGAACTGCGTTGGCATCGATATTTCCAAAGGAAAAAGCATGATCGCCGTCATGCGGCCCTTCGGAGAGGTGGTAGTCTCACCCTTTGAGGTACTTCACACCGACAGCGAACTGAGTAAGCTGGCAAGGCTGCTCAAAAGCCTGGACGGTGAGACCCGTGTGGTGATGGAAGCCACGGGTAATTACCACGCGCCGGTGGCCTGGCTACTCCACGACGCGGGGCTTTATGTTTCCGTAGTCAATGCAATGCTGGTGCACGACTACGGGAACAACAGTTTAAGACGGGGCAAGACCGACAAGAAGGATGCCGTGAAGCTGGCCAACTACGGTCTTGACCACTGGCTCACACTTCCGAGATATGTCCCGGAAGAGGATGCCCGGCTCATGCTGAAGACCTGCTACCGGCAGTACCAACAGTATTCCAAAGTACAGACCATGCTGAAAAACAACTTGATCTCCCTGCTGGACACCGCTTTCCCTGATGCAAACCGCCTGTTTACCAGTCCGCCCCGCGCCAATGGCAGCGAAAAGTGGGTGGACTTTGTAGCTGCTTTCTGGCATTGCGAATGTGTCTGTGGCCTGTCTAAGAAAGCCTTTACCACCAAGTACCAGAAGTGGTGCAGAAAGCACGGCTACAATTTCAGTGAAGATAAGGCGCTGGACATTTATGTCTCCGCCTGTGGACGCTTCGGTGTCATGCCGAAAACAAAGACCGCAAAACTTTTGGTAGAACAGGCCATTTCCCAACTCCAGGCAACTTCCGCCGCGTTAGCTGCTCTCAAACAGGAGATGCAGTCTCTGGCAGCTTCTCTGCCGGAGTATCCTGTAGTGATGGGGATGTTTGGTGTTGGCCCCACACTCGGCCCCCAACTCATAGCTGAAATTGGCGATGTGCGCCGTTTTCATTCCAAGAAAGCGCTGGTGGCCTTTGCAGGTATTGACGCCCCGCCCTACCAATCCGGCCAAATAGATGTCCGCAGCCGCAGCATTTCCAAGCGGGGATCTGCCTCCCTGCGCAGGACACTTTTTCTGGTGATGAGTGTCATCCTGCAACGTGCTCCAATGGATGAGCCGGTCTACCAGTTCATGAGCAAGAAACATTCTGAAGGCAAGCCTTACCGAGTCTACATGATGGCCTCCGCAAACAAGTTTCTGCGCATCTACTACGCTTCTGTAAAAGCCTATTTGGATTCCATGGAATACGACTGATTTTTCTGCACTATATCATCTGGCCGGCCGCCATTTCGATTTTGAGATGCTCAGCGGCTTAGATTTGTGCGCTCGTTTTTTTGCTCATTCTCTCGAAAATTTTACTTGACTTTTTTTAGCAGGTCTTCAAAAAAGCACAAAGGCTGCCCGGCTCCTTTGGGGTGCGTTCCTCCACTGCCTTTTCAATCAGCGTCTCCACCGAGGCCTCGCTCTCCCGCGCCTCACGGACATACTCGTAAATCTTGTATGCCGAGAATAACAGCAGCGCTGTAAAAACCACGGTCAGAATTCTTCTTAGCCACTTCATCGTCATATATCTCCATAAAACTCTTTGCCGCACCCTGGAACGGGGATTGAAAACGCCCGGCCACGCAAAACGAAGACTTTTGTGGCCGGGCGCAGAGCACATCTTTATTGTTCTGATTTGCGCCGTTTCGTTAGGAACAGCGTCACAAGGGCAGTCAGGCTGACGGCGCCCAGGCAGATATACAGCCATAGATGGGAACTGTCACCAGTCTGCGGTCCGTCCGGATCGTCCGGGTCGTCCGGCACAGTCGGATATTTATTTACAAATATAATATGTTCCGGTTTGCCGTCCATCCCGGGAACCGTCAGAACAATCTCGCTCACCAGCCCGGGTCCGTTCTCATTATTGGTAACATACACCTTCATGGTGTACACCGTTTCATCATAACTGCATTGACTGTTGCTGCCCTTGATTTGAGAAATGGTATAAGTATGAACACCGGGGCTTTCAAAAGAAAGCACAGGGAGCTTTTCCGTTCCGCTTCCCTTGATGGAGAGAACATATCCCTCGTCGGTGCTGCCGCTAGGCATGGGAGAAGTGAGCGAACCCTCCGCCTTCAGCAGAATTTTATATTTCTCTGCCGGCGACGGGGCGGTTCCCTCCAGCTTTATCTCCACAGACGGCAACTCCACATGCAGCGGTGCTGCGCCAATCAGCATGAAACAGCACAATACTATTGTCACAACACGGGAAATAGCGGCCTTTCTTCTGAATCTTATTTTCTATTCATCTATTCAACTTTGGACACCTCTTTTCTCGATTACGCAGCGCATGCATCAACCAATGCGCCTCAGATACTTAGATAATTTGATTGATTCACTACACAAAATTCTGGTTCCAATTGTGCGTTTCGCTTGGATAACTGTCAGAAGTTAAGCACATTTTCCTCTATCCTTTTATACCATTTAACCGGTAGGGGAAGAATGGTGTTTTCCATTTACTGTGTCAAAAAGGAACTTCTCTAACGTCCTGTTCTTAACGCCAGCCACACCTCTGCAGCCTCGTTGTTTTCTGAACAATAACAGAAATCCCATGCTTTTTAAAGGTCACATCAGCGCCAAAATGCAAAAATACCGTGGTGCACCGGCGCCAACTTCAGAAAACAACCCTTTTCCCTCAAAGGTTGACCATAAACCCGTCTCTCAATCGAACGTATGGACGCATTTTGTTTCCTCCTCCATATCGCATAAAAAGGGGAGCGCTAGATCCTATCTTTTTCTTTCTGCTGTAACATTTCTTAAGGTGGGAAGTTCAAGGGGGCTCACTATGGACCTCCCCTCGGTCCACCGAAAGGGCAGACTTCCCCCTTGGAAGTGGATAACAAATTTTTCAAGAGCGCAGACCGCCGGAAAGTCTGTACGCTTATATATAGGAAAAGGCTCTCCTTATGCGATTAAAATGCGCAGGGGAGAGCCTTCTTGTATAGATCGTGGGAGGCGGTCAGCCAGACGATTCCTTTTGCGGGCACAAAAGCAGATAATACCGGTTGGAGGTAGCGCTCCCGTTTTCCCGGTAATGGGCCTCTTTCCGGATCATACCTGCATTTTCAAGGTCTTTGATTGCCCGCTTCACCGTACTGCGTGAAAGGGATAAATCCGAAGCAATGGTCTTGATTCCTGGCCAAGCCTTTTTCTCTTTATCCTGCCGGTCGTAAAGGTAGATATATACCAGCTTGGCCCGGTGGGGCAGCTCCGCCTTGTAGAGATGATCAAGCCTGCCCATCGCTTTTCACCTCCGCAGTCTTCCCGGTAACGGGCGGCTCCGGCATTCTTCGGTTTCTGGGACTCGTCTGCACAGAGACGCCCCCGTCCCTGGCTCTTTCGCGTCCGGGCGCACGACCACCGCCTTGAGCCTCTGGATCAGCCATCACCTGGCGCTGGCCGCCGTAGGCCCCGCCATCATCATCGGACGGCATGGGCGGGTGCAGGAGATCCGGGCGGTACTTCTCCACGATTTTGTCCATGATCTCTTTTTTCTCCGCATACTCCACCCTGCGGTTGCCCTGATCGGGCACACTGTAGGGATGCTCCTCGTCAAACCGGATCCCCCATTTGAAGAACAGCTTCAGCTTGACCTTCATGGGATAGAAGCCGGTTTTCATGACCACGAACTGCCCCTTGGGCATACTCTTCAATTCATCCGGCGTCATCAGCGGCCGCTCGATCATCTGCAAAGATTCCGACGGATCGTTCTTGCTCCTTGACACCGAGCCGGACATAACGGTACAGCTGCCCAGGGCTTTGGAAAGGGTTTCCGCAGAAGTACTTTGGGGAGCAAACCCGCCGAAGATGGTGAGCTGGGTGTTGTCGATGATGATCTCCGCCCCCTCCTTGCCGTAGTTCTTTTCTAGCTGGGAAAAGGGCTGGATGATCGGCACGATCTGCAAACGCCTGGAACGGGATGCCGAGAACATCATCTCGGCGGATTCAATCTTCGGTAGAGTGCCGAACTCGTCGCAAAAGAACACGCAGCGGTTTTTGAGCTTCCCGCCGTTTTCGTCGGCCACTGCCAGGATCTCACGGTAGAGCTGTTGGATGATGAGGGAGATCATAAAGAAGGTTGCGGGGTTCTCCTCCGGCATGATGATAAAGAGAGCCGATTTCTCCTTACAAAACTTCTCAGCGTCGATCTCGGTATCAAAGCAGAGAATCTGCTCCAGCTCCGAATCCAGGAAAGCGTTGAGCCGGGACAGCGCCGTACTCATCACGCTCGCCATGGACTGCTCTGCCGTGTTGAGTGCAGCCCCGGCGAACCACTTGGCCTTATGGTCGTTGGGAAGCAGCTCCATGAGCTGCTGGAACTGGTTCTTTCCCTTCTTGCCGGATGGCGCCAACAGCTCCTGAATGATCTTGAATACCGATACGATGTGCCGCTTCTTCGGCTCACAGAACTCGGCTACCAGCAAAATCGTCGCCATCAGCAGCCCCTCGGCCGCATCATAAAAATAGGCGTTCTGCCCGAAGGAAGCGGCGTCCATGCCGGAGAGGATGATGGTCTTAGAGATGATCTTGGCGTATTTTTCGCATCGGGCCTTATATACCAACTGGTCCGGGTGCGCCTGGTACAGGTCCATATATTTTTTGACCAGATGCAGGAGGTTATTGCCGTTGCTCCGGGTCGGGTTCCTATATGTCCATGTCCTCCTCTGGAGCCAGGTAGACCTCCATGGTCCGGATCAACGTATCCGGCGCCTCCGCTGCGGAAAACTCCCTGAGTACGACTCTTGCGCCAAACGCTTCAGGCGGCTGGACATCCACGACGAGCTGCTCCAGTCTGGCTCCGCTGAATTCTTCAAAATACAGCGGATCGCCGAACACGATCCGCTTTGGTGTTTGTACCTTATATATTTCTTTCATCTGCTTTTCTCCTACATGGTCATGGAGAGGCCCTCATCCTCTGTCTGGACTTCTGCAAGCTCATTCAGAAAAGCAGGATCGACGATTACCTCTGACTCGTTTCGGCTGCTGAAAAAGGCATAGACATGCGCCTTATCAATCTTCGCTTCATATACGGCGCCATCCTCATCAAAGCGGTGCGCAAACCATTCCGCCTTTTCTCTGTCCAATGTCCAGGACAGAGCTTTCACCCTGTTGGCGTTATATGATGTTACGCCGCGATAGACAACGAGGGTATCCTCCAATGCCTGAAACTGCTTGTATTCGTCCTCATCCATGAGCACCTGGGGATCCGCTTTTTTGAACAGGCCCAACATCTGCTTTTGCGTAAAGTTAGGATCATTGTTGGGGCTTTCGCACATGACCCATGCGTTGGCCAGATATTCGGAAAAATCCTTTTGCGAAAAATATGGCATTGCATACTTCAAAAAGGCAAACCGATAGGATTTGGTCAGCATCATATAGATGTGCCTCGGCGTCTCAGCATTCTCAATTAACGACGCCATTTGCTCTCTCCATTGGCTCCTCACCGCTTCATCTGCTGTGATATCGGCTGCTCTATATTCGTTACCACTTCTTACCGTTACTATTCCTGAATCCGTAAACGGATGCTTTATTATCACCGGTGAGAATGATGTCGGTTCCGGATCCATCATTAAAAATACCCTTGCCAGCTGTTTCATCGCAGCTAAATCCGTCTGTTTTCTCAACCCGATCGCCTTCTTCTTTCTGTATTAGGGCAGAAAAAAAGAATGCCGTCACCAGCATTCTCTCCTGTGGATTTCATGTTGTATCAATTACATGCCCAGATCCAGATTTTCCTGTTGCTCATAATATTCGTTGACCTCCTCCACACTGGGACTAAAGATAGGCTGCGGTTCTGCTTCACCAAGCTGGATGGGGATGAGGGTCTCCTTGACCTGCTCCAGCAACTCCTTATCTGGACACTGGTCGATAAAGTTTCCCATGGTATTCATAATCAGCTCGTCCATCGGAGTGGTCAAAATCATTTGATCCACAAACGGTCGGCTTCCAATAAAGGATGCAATGTTTTCCGGAGTGTTATGGAACAGGAATTCTTCTCTTCCTCCGTTGCTGTAGACATAGGCATGTACAACCTCTCCACTGTCCATCAATGCCTGGATGGCATCTGATTGCGGCGCATTGTTTTTACCGCAATTTGGGGAGTAATAGTTAGCAAAGGAAGCACCGACCCCGTTTTGACCGAAGCCCTGCTGCTTTGGCAGTTCTTCATGAATGTCCTCTATGGTTTCTCTGTCCAGCGTATAGTCCTCCAGTGCGTATATCAGATCCTGTGTACTGTCTGGGTCTATTCGGAACATCTTTGCGTTATATGCATAGAAGGCCGCATAGTCATATTTTCCGTAATTGAAGCACCCATCCTTTTTTGGGGAATCCACCAAAGTAACGGGTTCTCGAAGAGCGTTCATAAATACTTCTTTCCCGCAAGAAATTAACCATGCCCGAAAATTGTTCAGGCCCTCATCGGCATAATCCGATCCCAACGCTGTACTGACCGCAAACATTTCATCCCGGTATGCCGCATCTTTGTACTCGTGGTAAATCAGGTGCCAATCCATAATGTCCTCTAAAGGGTAATGAGATAGATTCTCTACTATCCTTGTCCAAACCGTCTCTTGGTCATGATTTTGGGATACCGCATTTACATCCTCAATAATTCTCCAAAACTGTTCTTTCGTCATGCACACAACCTCCCTGCCTTGAAAGGCTTCTTTACTTTCACTTCTCTTATGGCAGGAATCATCTGCAGTGTAAAGGGTTCGGAGTAGTATTTTGCTTCGCAAAATCTCCACTCCCAGCTGTCGCTGCCCTTGACACTGCATCTGGTTCCTGCTCTTTAGTAATCAAGGCGGTTAAGCCTTCATGGGCTTAACCGCCTCTACAAAAAAACAGGTGTCCATTCTTTCACCTGCTCCTCCCTTACTGTATATACATTTCCCTCTTTCTTCTGTGTATCGTGTGGTTATCCTCTGCTCCTTTCCAACTCCATACACGCAAAACACACTCTAAGCTATCCTACAGTTTACGTCCAGGATCAGCAGCCTGGCCCCGTAGGAAAACGCGCAGGCCAGCATCAGCTTCATCTGCATCCCTTTGGAAAGCTGCCCCACCTTTTTGGACGGGTCGATGCGGAAACGGCGCAGCATATCGGCAAACACGCGGTGGTCCCAGGCCGGGTAAAAGGGAGCGACGGAGCGTTCCAGACGATCCACCCGCCAGTCCTCGCAGAAACAGTTGCTGTCAAACACGACCCCCAGTTCCGCCTTGGCCTGCCGTTCCTGGGCGATGTTGTCCCGCCCGAGGATGCGCACCTGCCCGCCGCTGCGCCGGAGCATATTCAGGATCAGCTTGATCGTGGTGGTCTTGCCCGAGCCGTTGGGGCCGATCAGCCCCATGATGTAGCCCTTCGGCAGCGTAAAACTGATGTCCCGGAGCGCAAAGCCCGCAAAGGACTTGGACAGGCCGCGCACCTCCAAATAATTATCCATCGGTCCCCTCCTCCCAGAAGATGTCCAGCAGCCGCTGCAGCTGCTCGCGGGTAAGCCCGGCGATGCGGGCGGCCCGGACCGCTTCGGTCAGGCCGGTTTCCGCTTTGCGGATCAGCTGTTCCCGCATCAGTTCCGAGCCGCTGCCCAGCACATAGCAGCCGCGCCCCTGGACGTTTTTCACAAAGCCTTCCTGCTCCAGTTCGGTGTAGGCCCGGGTCACGGTCAGGACGCTGATCTTCAGGTCCTTGGCCAGCGTGCGCAGCGAAGGCAGCGCCTCACCGGCCCCGAGCTCCCCCGACAGGATGGCTTCCTTGACCTGGCGCTTGATCTGTTCATAGATCGGCACGCCGGACAGGTTGGATAGAATCAGTTTGATGGGTCTCGCCTCCCCCCGTGAAACTGTTATGCTGTTATGTATAACAGTATAGCACATCACCTTGCCCGGCGCAAGACCCCCGGGCCAATTTTTTCGGTGGGCGCCGGGATGCCGGGGTGTGCCCGGCCCCGGCGCAAAAAAACGCCCCCAACCGAAGCGGCTTCGGTTGGGGGCGTTTTTTTGCGCCG
>ERZ1090878.87-NODE-87-length-47620-cov-8.820183_pt1 | contig 47620 bp, 37 predicted proteins | sample MGYA00478473_ERZ1090878 | MGnify/ENA primary metagenome ERZ1090878 (study PRJEB33644, sample SAMEA5815720) | chicken gut metagenome | biome: Chicken; feature: Gastrointestinal Tract; material: Caecum | place: Ireland | collected 2019-01-01 | study: A study of the... | reverse complement strand
GAAAAAAGCATAGGCACACGGAGATGGATTTTATGAAACATTTGAATCCGTATTTTTTGTTTTTAGGCACCGCCGGCTGCCTGCTGCTGGCCGCGGGGCTTGGCCTTTGCTTTTTTGCCGCTGCGAAAAACCTGCTGCTCGGCGCGGTCTTGGGCGCCGTTGGTTTGGTGTGCCTGGTGCTGCTGGCGGTGCTCCACCGCAGGTGGTGCCGGCCCGCTGCCGCCGCGCGGCGCTGAATCTGTTTTCCGGGGCGTGGCTTCAGACATGTTTTCCTTTCCTTCTGTTTCCCTTTCTGCGTGTTTCAGCCCCGCCTGATTTTTTATAATGGCTGCATTTGCGGTGAGCAGCCATTATAAAACCCCGAAGCACAAAGCTTCGGGGTTTTAGAGACTGCCGAAAAAGCCGGTTGGACCGCGCGTAAAAAAATTTTTGAAAAACAGACTGCTATTTTTCTCAAGCAGAAAAGCATCTTGCACTCTAAAGAAAATAAAGCACTTTAAAAGCAGAAAAACCGCACAGACGTGCGGTTTTTGCGCTTTTTGTCTTTTGCTCCGGGGCAGTACCTTTGTACAGCTCCCATCGCAAAATACAAAATCCAACTCGCCTTTTTGACAGCCTATCAGCGTGTCGGACTGTATAATTTGTTGCCTTTATACCTTTTTCGACACGCTGAAAAACCCCGAAGCACAAAGCTTCGGGGTTTTTGTTTGCCTGTTTTGCTTAAACGGCGCCGTAGGCCAGCATGGCGTTTGCCACTTTCAGGAAACCGGCAATATTCGCACCGGCAACCAGGTTGTCGGGCATGTCGTATTCCTCGGCGGCGGCAGCGGCCTTCTGGTAAATGTCGGCCATGATCTGCTGCAGCATCGTGTCAACTTTTTCAAAATCCCAGCTGTAGCGGGCCGAGTTCTGCGTCATTTCCAGCGCAGAAACGGCTACGCCGCCGGCGTTTGCCGCCTTGGCCGGGCCGAACAAAATCTTGTTCTCCAGGAAAATGTTGGTCGCCTCAGGGGTGGCCGGCATGTTGGCGCCTTCCGCCACGGCAATGCAGCCGTTTGCGATCAGCTTTTTCGCGTCGTCCGCATCCAGCTCGTTCTGGGTGGCGCAGGGCAGCGCCACGTCGCACTTCACGCCCCAAACGCCTTTGCAGCCCTCGTGGTATTCGGCCTGCGGTCTGGCCTTTGCGTATTCGGTCAGGCGCTGTCTCTTAACCTCCTTGACCTCTTTGAGCAGGGCAAGGTCCACGCCTTCCTTGTCGTAAATATAACCGTTGGAGTCAGAGACGGTCACGACCTTTGCGCCCAGCTGCGTGGCTTTTTCCAGCGCGTAAATGGCCACGTTGCCCGAACCGGAGATCACCACGGTCTTGCCCGCAAACGACATGCCTTTGGCTTTGAGCATCTCCTCGGCAAAGTAGCACAGGCCGTAGCCGGTGGCCTCGGTACGCGCCAGGCTGCCGCCGTAGTCCAGACCCTTGCCGGTCAGTGCGCCGGTGAATTCGTCGCGCAGGCGCTTATACTGGCCGAACATGTAGCCGATCTCGCGTGCGCCGACACCGATGTCGCCGGCCGGCACGTCGCGCTCTGCGCCGATGTGCTTGCAAAGCTCGCTCATAAAGCTCTGGCAAAAACGCATGACCTCCAGGTCAGACTTGCCCTTCGGGTCAAAGTCAGCGCCGCCCTTGGCGCCGCCGATCGGCAGGCCGGTCAGCGAGTTTTTGAAAATCTGCTCAAAGCCCAGGAATTTCACAATGCCCTCGTAAACGGACGGGTGAAAGCGCAGGCCGCCCTTGTACGGGCCGATGGCGGAGTTGAACTGCACGCGGAAGCCGCGGTTCACGCGCAGCACGCCTTTGTCGTCTACCCACGGCACGCGGAATTTAATGACGCGCTCGGGCTCCACCAGGCATTCCATTACGCCTTTTTCAATGTATTCCGGGTGTCTTTCGAGCACCGGTTCCAGTGATTCCAGCACCTCCAGCACGGCCTGGTGAAATTCGGGTTCGCCCGCATTGCGTTTTTTCACGCGTTCCATCAGGTCGATGAGGTATTTGTTTTTGAGACTCATTGATCTCGCCCTCCCAGTTATTGGTATGTTTGTTTTTGTTCTTTTCAGCCGCAACCGGAAAAAACAAAACATGCAAATAATTATACACACATCCGCATAAAAATGCAATTACATTTAATAGAAATTTCAGAAAATATCTAAACTGTGTTCATAATTTTGTGGTGAGCGGCTGCTCACTCGTCGGCGCGTGTTCCGTATCGCTCAAAATGACTTTTCTTTAATTCTGTATGAAAAGTCATTTCTCACTCGCTCCACCGCGCCTCCTCTCCCCAAAAAAAGTTTGCGAGGCAAACTTTTTTTGGGGGCCCCATTGTGTTTTTTGCGAGGCAAACTTTTTTCGGGGCCCCATTTTATAGTTACAAGCATCCTGATTGCGTGTTGCGTATCACTTGCGTCAGCTTTTACAAGAAGATGCTGCTTTCCTTTTAAGTAATACCACGCAAAAGGTTTGCAAAGCAAAGATTTTGCGTGGAGAGAAGGAACAGCGGAGTGAGCGAGAAACAACTTTTAAATAAAAGTTGTTGCGAACGATATGGAACTTGCGCTGACGAGCTTGACGCGCGGGCAGCTTTATGCTATAATGTCGCTGTAGAGTTTTTAGCGTAGTAAAGCGGCAGCGCGGTAAAATCCCGCCAACTGCCCAAAGTTTAATCAAAGGAGCGATCGTTATGAAACTGAAAAGAATTTTAAGCCTGCTTCTGGCCGCAGCGCTGCTTTGCAGCGTCGGCGCGGCGTTTGCCGGCTGTTCTTCGGGCGACACGAAAAGCACGGATGACACAAATGCTTCCGATTCGGCAAGCAGCCAGTCCGATCTGGCCTATATTCAGGAAAAAGGCACACTGGTGGTTGCTGTTACCGAGTTTGAACCGATGAACTATCAGAACAAAGATGGCAACTGGACCGGTTTTGACACCGAGTTCGCTGAGGCTGTGGCTGAAAAGCTGGGCATTAAGGTTGAATTTAAAGTGATTGACTGGGACAACAATTTGTCTGAGCTGCAGTCGAAATCAGTTGACTGCCTGTGGAATGGCATGACGATCACCGACGAAATCAAGAAGGGCGCCGATGTGACAAATGCGTATGTGAAAAACGCTCAGGTCGTAGTGATGAAGACAGACGTTATGAGTAATTATAATTCTCTGGAGGATATGCAAGACCTGACCTTTGCCGCGGAGGCCGGTTCGGCCGGCGCCGGTGTACTGGATGACGCCGGCATCGCTTACACCGCTGTGCCTGCCCAGTCCGATTGTCTGTTAGAGGTGCAGTCCGGTTCATCCGACGCCTGCGTGATCGACCTGACCATGGCCAACAACATGACCGGCGAAGGCACCAGCTACGCCGATCTCGGCTATAAAGTCGAACTCAACGAAGAGGAGTACGGCATCGCTTTCCGCAAGGGTTCTGACATGGTCGCGAAAGTCAACGAGATCATGGCCGAAATGATGCAGGACGGCACGCTTGATGATTTGGCCGAAAAATACGGTCTTACGCTGATCAAGGACGCTGCCTGATTTGTTTGACTGAATACAAACTTAAAACGCAAGTGCTTTTCCGCAGGAGGGCGCTTGCGTTTTCGGCGCTTATTGCCTGTTTGCGGGGCACGGTCTGTGTACCGCAGCGCACGGGCGGCGCTTCCATTTCTGCGGTGAAAGAGGTTATGTAAATGGATCTGTTTCTACAGGTCACGCGCGACCTGCTGGAGGGCTTCGGTGTTACGCTCGAGCTGTTTGCGCTGACTTTGGTGTTTGCCCTGCCGCTGGGGCTGCTTTTCAGCTTCGGCTCCATGAGCAAGTTTAAGCCGCTCAAGTGGCTGATGAAAACGTTTGTGTGGATCATTCGCGGCACGCCGCTGATGCTGCAGATGATCGTCATCTACTACGGCCCCGGCCTGGTCGGCACCTGGGCGCAGGGCATTGAAAACCCCAATGCACTGGTCACCTGGCTGGCCTCCTGGTCGGTGTTCGACCGCTTTGTGGCCGTTTTGATCGCATTTGTCATCAATTACGCCTGCTATTTTTCCGAAATCTACCGCGGCGGCATCGAGGGCATCCCGGCCGGGCAGTACGAGGCCGGGCAGGTGCTCGGCATGACCAAAACGCAGATCTTCTTCCGCGTGGTGCTGATGCAGGTCATCAAGCGCATCCTTGCCCCCATGAGCAACGAGATCATCACCCTGGTCAAGGACACTTCGCTCGCCCGCATCATCGCCGTGTATGAGATCATCTGGGCCGGTCAGAATTACATCAAGCTGGAGGGTCTGATCTGGCCGCTGTTCTACACCGGCGTGTTCTACCTGGCGTTCAACGGCCTTTTGACGATCCTGTTCAACCGTGCCGAAAAGAAACTGAGCTATTACAGGAGCTGAGCATATGGCTATTTTGGAAGTTACCGACATTCACAAGCGCTTCGGCGGAGAAGAGGTGTTAAAGGGCATCAGCTTCTCGCTGGAGCAGGGCGATGTGCTGGTCATCATCGGCGCGTCCGGCAGCGGCAAAACCACGCTGCTGCGCTGCCTGAATTTTCTGGAAACGCCCGATAAGGGCAAAATCACCGTCGCCGGGCAGACCCTGCTCGACACGGCCGATGCAAGGTCGCTCTCCGAGCGCGAGATCCGCAAAAACCGCCTGCACTTCGGGCTGGTGTTCCAGCAGTTCAATCTGTTCCCGCAGTACACGGTGGAACACAACCTTACGCTTGCGCCGCGTCTGGCGCTGAAGGAGCGCGTGCGCGCCTGCAAAAAGGAAAAGGGGCGCGCGGCGGCGCATGCACTGAAGGCAAACGCCGAAAAAGAAATTCAGGAAACGGCCGGCCAGCTGCTTGCCAAGGTCGGCCTGTCTGAAAAGGCCGGCGCTTACCCGTGCGAACTGTCGGGCGGCCAGCAGCAGCGCGTGGCCATTGCCCGTGCGCTCGCGATGTCGCCGGACATTCTGTGCTTTGACGAGCCGACTTCGGCGCTCGACCCGGAGCTGACCGGCGAGGTCTTAAACGTCATCCGCAGCCTCAAAACCGGCAGCAGCACCATGATCGTCGTCACGCATGAAATGGAATTTGCCCGCAACGTAGCCGACAAGGTCATTTTCATGGCCGGCGGCGTGATCGCCGAATCCGGCACGCCGGACGAGGTTTTCGGCAACCCGAAAAGCGACGCCCTGAAGGCATTCCTCAGCAAATCGCTGAAATAAGGCGGATATAAAATAACAGAAATAAAAGCAAAAAGGCGCTCCAAACGGAAGCGCCTTTATGTGTGTGCAAAGCATGCGGCATGGGCGGCCGGGTATTATATGCTTTTATTTTGTTTACTTTTCGCGGTTTTCAATGCGGCTGTACCGGGTGTTCATGTTTTACTTTCTTTGAATCATCGTGCGCAGGGCGTTGGCCACGGCCAGCAGGCACACGCCCACGTCGCCGAACACGGCCACCCACATTTCGCTGATGCCGAACGCCGCCAGAATGATGATGGCGGCCTTGATGGCGATCGCGAAAATGATGTTTTCCTTGTTGATGACCATCGTCTTTTTGGCAATTTTAATGGCCTGGGCGATCTTCGTGAGCGAGTCGCCCATGATCACGATGTCGCTTGCCTCAATGGCAATGTCGCTGCCGGCCGCGCCCATCGCGATGCCCACGTCTGCGCTTGCCAGCACCGGTGCGTCGTTGATGCCGTCGCCGGTGTAAAAGACCTTGCCGGTTTTCTGGATCTCTTTGACCTTGCCCACCTTGTCGCCCGGCAAAAGTTTGGCGCAGTATTCGTCAATGCCGGCCTTGGCGGCAATGTCGGCGGCGATCGGCGCTTTGTCGCCGGTGAGCATATACGTTTTTTCCACGCCCAGCTTTTTAAGCTGGCGGATGGCGTCCTTGCTGTCCTCTTTAATAATGTCGGCAAACACGATGTCGCCCACAAACCTGTCTTCGGTCGCGCAGTACACGGCCGTGCCGATCAGCTTCGTCTCTTCAAATTCCACGCCCAGCTCGCGCATCAGCTTTTCGTTGCCGGCGTAGTATTTTACGCCGTCCACCACGGCGCTCACGCCCTTGCCGGGGTAGGCCTTTGCCTCTTTCACGTCCATGTGGTCGGCATACTGGCCGAACGCCAGGCGGATGGATTTGGCAATGGGGTGGGTGGAGTATTTTTCACACGCGGCAATAATGCCCAAAAGCGTGCGTTCGGGCGTGTCGCCCTCGCAGCTGACGTATTTGAATTTGCCGCTGGTGATCGTGCCGGTCTTGTCAAACACGCCGGTCTTGCACTTGGTCAGCTCCTCCAGGTAGTTGGAGCCTTTGACCAGAATGCCGGCCTTGGAGCAGGCGCCGAGCCCGCCGAAAAAGCCCAGCGGCACCGAGATCACGATGGCGCACGGGCACGAGGCCACCAGCGCCGACAGGCCGTTGTAGATCCAGTCGCTCCACGCCCCGCCGAAGAACAGCGGCGGCACCACAATGATTAGCAGCGCGGCGGCGCAGACGATCGGGGTGTAGATGCGCGCAAATTTGGTGATGAATTTTTCGGTGCGGCTCTTTTTGCCCTGGGCGTGCTCCAGCATGTCGAGGATCTGGGCAATCGTGCCGTCGGCATATTTTTTGGTCACGCGTACGCGGATCGTTTCGTTGATGCACACGCTGCCCGAAAGCACGGCGTCGCCAAGCGTTACGGAGACCGGAATGCTTTCCCCGGTCAGCGCGGCCATGTCCAGCTCGCACGCGCCTTCAATGATCTCACCGTCCAGGTTCACTTTTTCGCCGGGCTTCACAAGGATGGTTTCGCCCACCTCCACGTCCTCGGGCTTCACGCTGATCTCCTCGCCGCCGCGCACCACGGTCACGGCGCTCGGCGCCGTCTCCAGCATGGACTGAATGGCGCCGCGGCTTTTGCCCAGCGCAATGTCCTGCAAAAATTCACCCAGGGTGAACAGCAGCATCACGGCGCAGCCCTCGGAGTATTCCTGAATGGCAAACGCACCGACGGAGGCGATCGTCATTAAAAAGTTTTCGTTGAACACGTCGCCGTGCAGCACGCCTTTAACGGCGTCGATGATGATCGGCACGCCGACGATCAGGTACGACACGCCGAAGAAAACGGCCGGCAGCCAGGTGAATGGGGAAAAGGCCGGCGCATGCTCGGCCGCAAAGCCCAAAATAAAGAACACCAGCGCGCACGCCAGCCGAACGATCACCTTTGTTTTTTCTTTTTTGTCCATCACATGGCCGTGGTCGTGGCCGCAGCCGCACCCGTCGTCATGCTTGTGACTGTGGCCGCATCCGCATTCGCCGTCGTGGTCATGCGCATGGCCGCAGGCGCACGCCTCGTGTGCGTGTTCGTGCGCGGCGTGGTTTTCGTCTTTTTTCATGCCTGTCCTCCTATTCTTCAATGTGGTCAATGCCGCAGTCGATGATTTTTTCCACATGGTCGTCGGCCAGGCTGTAGTAGATCTGCTTGCCGTCGCGGCGGTACTTTACCAGGTGGCTCTGCTTTAAAATGCGCAGCTGGTGCGAAATGGCGGTGGCGCTCATCTCCAGATCTTCACCGATGTCGGTCACGCATTTTTCGCCTTCGGTCAGGGCAATCAGGATCTTCAGCCTTGTTGAGTCGGAAAAGATCTTGAACAAATCGGCCAGGTCAATGATCATTTCATCGCTTTGCATTTTATCACCTACATTTGAAAATTTGTTCATCCGTTATTATAGGCCTGCGCCGCCCGCTTGTCAACCGGAAATTCCTGTTTTGCGCGAAAGTGCGCCGTATTTTGCCCAAAAGTTTCGGACGCGAAACTTTTGCCTGCGTAGCCGCCTGCGCGCCCGGCATTTTGGCTTGATTTGGCGGTGCGTCTTTTATATACTAAAGGTACACAGGAGGGGATCTTATGCTTTTGAACGACAACTGGTTTTTTGAAATGGACGCACAGCGTGTGCCGGTCACGCTGGGGCACACCTGGAACGCCACGGACGGGCAGACCGCCGGAAAAGACCCGGTGCCCGGCCGGACGGACGGCGCCTACCGGCGCGGCCGGTTTTGCTATACGCGCACTTTAACGGTGCGCCCGGCGGATACCGCCGGGCCGGCCTACCTGCTGTTTGAGGGCGTAAACGCCGTGGCCGAGGTGTTTGTAAACGGCCATTTGGCCGGGCAGCACCGCGGCGGCTACACGGCGTTTTGGCTGGACATTGCGCCGTTCCTGCACGAAGGGGATAACGCATTGGCCGTTTATGCCGACAATTCTCCGTTTGCCGATGTGGCGCCGCTCGATGCGGATTTTACGTTTTACGGCGGCATTTACCGCGATGTGCACCTTTATTTTAAACCGCCGGTGCACCTGGCGTTTCTGCCGCTCGGCCGCCGGGCGCTGCAGGTGCTGCCCGGGGCGGTCAGCCGGCAAAGCGGCGAGGTGCAGCTTTCGCTGCTGCCGCACAACGCAAGCGGCGCCGATTTGGATGCCCGGCTGATTTTGCAGGTGCTGGACGGGGAAACGGCCGTCTGCACCAAAACCGTGCCGCTGCACCTGCCGTCGGGGCAGTCCGTGCCCGTTCGTGAAACGCTGATGGTCGCGCAGCCGCACCTGTGGCACGGGCGCAAAGACCCGTTTCTTTACACCGTGCACGCCGCGCTTTATGTGGGCGGACAGTGTGTAGACAGCGCCTGCGTCAAGACCGGCCTGCGGTTTTACACGGTGGACCGTAAAAAGGGCTTCTTTTTAAACGGCGAAGCGTATCCGCTGCGCGGCGTCAGCCGCCACCAGGACCGCGACGGGCTCGGCAACGCCTTAACGCGCCGCGAGCACGACGAGGATTTTCAGATCTTGTACGACATCGGCGCCACGGCCGTGCGCCTGGCGCACTATCCGCAGGCTGAATATTTCTATGACCTTTGCGACGCGGCCGGTCTTGTCGTCTGGGCCGAGATCCCGTTTGTGAATTCCATCGGCGGCAGCGGCAGCTTTGAAAAGCCGGATGCCACGCGCCGCGCATTTTTTGAAAATGTGCACACCCAGCTGCGCGAAATGATTCGCCAAAACGGCCACCATGCGGCCATCTGCTTCTGGGGCGTGGAAAACGAGGTGCACCGCGAGTACGACGCGGTCATGCGCCCCCTGATGCGCTCGCTTTACGCCTGCGCTAAGGGGGAGGACGCTCTGCGCCCGGTCACGCACGCCGTGAATATCGTGGAGGGCTGCGCCTGGCAGTCCGACCTGTATGCCTGGAACTATTACCCCGGCTGGTACGGCTCCAGCCGCCGTTTGCTCGGCAGCTTTATGGACAGCCAGCGCCGCAGCCGGAAAAAGCCGCTTGCCATTTCGGAATACGGCGCCGGCGGCTGCACCGGGCAGCACACGCTTTCCAAAAAGCGGCCGCGCCACGCCGGCGCCTGGCACCCGGAGGAATACCAGGCGCTCTGCCACGAATCGTTTGTGCGCCAAATCACGCGCCGGCCATACCTTTGGGCCACGTTTGTGTGGAATTTGTTTGACTTTGGCTGCGCCGCCCGGCGCGAGGGGGAACGCTTCGGCATCAACGACAAGGGTCTGGTCACGTTTGACCGCAAGGTGAAAAAAGACGCTTATTATGTGTACAAGGCGGCCTGGAGCACAGAACCGGTCGTGCACATCGCGTCGCGCCGGTTTTGTGAGCGCCCAGCCGGCAAAACCCGCGTCAAAGTCTATTCGAACGTGCCGTCGCTCACCCTGCAGTGCGGCGCACAGTCGTTTGCCCTGCGTGCAAAGCGCGGCGCCGCCCGGCCTTATGTTTTTGAAAAAACGGTGCGCCTTGCGCGCGGTGAAAACGTGGTAACGTGTGCTTCCTCTGACGGTTCGGCGCACGACCGCGTCGTTTTGCAGGGTGTGTAGTGCCCGGGCGGCACCTGCAAAAAACAAAAGCAGCGCTTTTTGCATTCCAAAAGCGCTGCTTTTACTGTTTCTGCTGTAAAGGGCTAGAGCTTGGGCCTTGTGTTTTTGCCTTTGCCGGTGTATTCGCTCAGGATAAAGCCGTAGTCGCAAAGGTCTATCGGCGCTGCCGTCTGCTTGCTGCAGGCGCGCAGGAACGCCGCCTCGTTTTCCTGGCGCAGTTTTAAAACGTACATCGTTTTTTGGCCGTTTTGGTCTTCAAACAAAAACAGGTACGGCCGGCACAGCGCGCCGCGCAGATCTTTGAGCTTTGCGCTGCGTTCGCGGTAAAGCAGCCGCCCGTCCCCGGTCACCTCGGCCGTAAACGTGCCGTGCGCCGGAAGCGCTTTCATTTTGCTGTACAAAATGCCGAGCATCACAAAAATCAGCGCGCCGCACAGCAGAGCCAGCACCCCGACGACCAGAACGAACCAGCAAAAACCGGTCATTTTGTCCTCCAGTGTGTACAGCAGCCCGGTCAGTACAAAAAGCACCGCGCTGCACACGAAAAGCAGCGCCGTTTTCACCTTGTAGCTGCCGGTTTTGGCCTTTTGCCCTAAGATGATCCAGGCCAGCTCCCGGGCGTCTTTTTTGGTAAACTGTTGTTCGATCTTCACGGTGTTTCCTCTTTTCTGTCACACGGGTATCCGGTGCAAATACGGGTGCGCCGGTCAAAAAATCTCAAACAGTGCTGCGCCGTGCGCTTTCACCTCGCAGGTCAGCTTGTTTTGCACCGTCTCTTCGCTGCCCTGCCAGATGTCGTGCGCCGTGTAGGCGGTGTCCGGCATCAGGATCTGGGTCAGGTCCACGTCCATGCGTTTTGCACGCGGGCGCAGATTGAACACGGCCAGGTATTTTTTGCCCCTGCCGCAGGCCGTCCACACAATGTGGGCGTTGTCGCGCAGCAGCTGGCGCGCGCCGTAAGCTTCGCGGTGCATCGCCAGGTAGCGGCGGTTGGTCAAAAGTTTCAGGGTAAAGGCGTCGTTTTCCGGCAGGTTGCCGCCGAACATCAGCGGGCTTTGGAAAATGCCCCAAAGGGTCATCATCGTGACCTGCTCGGGTTTTGTAAAGTTCGTCATGCGGTTCTGTTCGCCGTGGCAGGCGCCGTTTTTGGAAATGCGCCCCATGGGCAGCATGTCGCAGTCGCACCATGCGCCGGGTCTCGGCACGCCCTGCCATTCTTCGCAGCGGTCAAACATGTTGTAAAGCTTCGGCCACTCGTCCCAAAAGTCACCGGTCAGCCGCCACATTTCGGCGTACTTGGCCAGGTGCTTTGCCTCTTCACGCAGTGCCGGCCCCGGGGAAAGCGACAGCACCATGTCGCGCCCGCAGCGGTCCATTGCGCTGCGCAGTATCTCGATCTCGCGGCGGGCCGAGTACGGCTCGTCCCACTGGCGGAACTCGGTAATGCACATGTCGTCGCACTTGATGAAGTCCACGCCCCACGCGGCGTACAGCTCTAAAATGGAGTCGTAGTAGGCCTGGGCGGCTTCACAGTCGCGCATGCCGTACATGTCGGTGTTCCAGCTGCACACCGAAAAGTGGTGCGCCGCGTCGCGCGCGGTGCAGGAAGTGCCTTTAATGGGCAGGTTCTGGTGCACGGCGGCACGCGGAATGCCGCGCAGTATGTGAATGCCGAACTTCAGCCCCATGGCGTGCAGTTTGTCGGCAATGGGCTTGAATCCCTGCCCGCCGGCCGCACTCGGAAAGCGGTTCACCGCCGGCAGCAGGCGGCCGAATCCGTCCATCGTCAGTTCGGTAAAATTGTTGTAATCGTTGTCTTTGGCGTTCGGCTCGTACCACTGGATGTCGCAAACAATGTACTGCCAGCCGAATTCCGCCAGGTTTTCCGCCATGTACTCGGCGTTGGCCAGAAGCTCGGCCTCGGTCACGGCCGCGCCGAAGCAGTCCCACGAGTTCCAGCCCAGCGGCGGGGTTTTTGCGGTTTTCAGGTTCATACCGGACACCTCTTTTAAAAATGATATATGTACATGAGAACATGATAAATGTTTTTTCTGTAAATTGCAACTGCTTTGTGCATTTCGCACGCGCTTTTTTAAAAAATGGGCAAAAAAAAGCCCTGCCCGTCGGCAGGTTCGGTTGCGCCTCACGCGGCAGTTATGCGGCTTTTTTTGTTTCGTTCTTGTCGGCAGTGATCTCGTCCATCAGTTTGTTCAGGGTAAGGATCTCTTCCGTGCTGCTCACCATGGCGTTGTTGTTGTTTTCGATCGCCAGGCACAGGCCGACAAATTTGATTAAATCTTTGACCATTTCGCAGTCCTCCTTTCCTTTGTTTTCAGCTACAGAATAGTCTGCGTTTGTCAATAACAAGTCATGATATTGTAAAATCTATGTAAAATTTCGTCTTTTTGCACAACTAAAAAAGTTTGCGTTTGTGCAACTTGCACTATAAATTGTAACATTTTGCTGTGCCGGTCCATGGCGCTGACACTTTGCATAAAAAACGCACGCACCCGAAAATATCTTTGTGCATCCTTTGCGCCGGCGCGCCTTACGCCGCCTTTTGCGCATCGTCCTTGTTTTGCTGCAGTATCTGCTGCACGCGCTGCAGCGCCGTTTCCTTGCCGGCAGCGACCGGGTCGCTTTCACCGAGCGCCAGGCAAAGGCCAATGTATTCGAGCCATTCTTTCATGTGCCTCACCTCCTTTTGTATTTTCGCTTTTACTATATATACGGCGTTTGAAGAACACTTCATACGTCTGTCAAATTTGTATAAAATCTGCTTTCAGCAAAATAAAAAAACACAGGCAGATATGTGCCTGTGTTTTCACCGAATGGTCGTATGCTTTAAAAGTCGTCCTTATGCACAGCGGCATTCTGCATGGCGGCCTGTTTTTCCGCCTTGCGCTGGGCGCGCTTTTTCTTCGCTTTGTAGCCCAAAAGTTTTTCCACATGGTCCTGCGGCGTGGTGCACGAACCGATCGTAACCGGCGACGGGCCGTAAATGCCGTGAAAGTCAGAACCGCCGGTCATCAGCAGTCCGGTCATTTTGCAGTAAGCCGTCAGCTTGTCGATCTGTTCTTTAGAGGCGCTGGGGTGCCAAACCTCAATGCCGTCGAGCCCCATGTTCCTGTACTTTTCGATCTCGTCAAAATTGTCGTAAAACGCGGGGTGCGCCAAAACGGCAATGCCGCCGGCGTTGTGCACCTCGTCGATCACTTCGGTCACGTCGGGGTACTTGGTGGGCGCCAAAATGTTGGTCTCGCTCTCGGGGCTGAACAGCGCGTGGAACAGGTCGCCGAAAATTTTGTCGGTGTAACCGGCGTCCATCAGCGCGTGCATAATGTGCTGTTTGTACAAATTGGTGGAGCCGGAGGCGTGTGCGATGATAAACTCAGAGGAAACGGGGAAACGCGACGCCACCTTGAGCATCATGATCTGCCCGGCGCGCTTGCGCGCAATGCTGGTGCGCTTGCAAAGCCCTTCCAGGCGGTCCGGCGCATCAGCCAGGTAGGAAAGGATGTGCACTTTTTTGCCGGCCTCGTTGTCAAAGGCCGACAGCTCTACGCCCGGGACCACCCGAACGTCGTAGCGCTTGCTGATCACCTGCGCTCTTACTGTGCCGGCAAGACAGTCATGGTCTGTGATGGCGATGGTGTCGATACCGCTTTTTTTGGCAATGCAGATTACGTCTTCAATGCCGACGGAGCCGTCGCTCAGTTTTGTGTGACAATGCAGGTCTGCTGCCATAAATCTCCCTCCCGTTCTATGGAATTTCATGTAAGTGAACCACCTGCAAAGCAGGTGCGCGTGTGTGATTTAGGCGGCTGTTCGGGCCGGTATGCGGCAAATCAGCAGCTCTGCGGCAAGTCTGCCTGTATGCTGAAAAAACGTGGGAATTACCGCATTTTTTATTATAGCACATCATTTTTCCAAATGCAAGCGCCGCGCACAAGCGGCGCTTTTTTTGTCCAATTTCGCCAGAATTCTTCGACAAATTCCGACTGATTTTACCGTATGCGTAAAAACGGTGCGCTCGCTTAGCCTTGCAAAAAGGCGCGCAGGCGGCGGCTGAGCAGCGCCACCGGCAGGCCGACCACGTTGTAAAAGTCGCCGTCTATTTTTTCCACGAACAGCCGCCCCTTGCCCTGAATGCCGTAGGCGCCGGCCTTGTCCATCGGTTCGCCGCTTTTTATGTAAGCGCGTATCTCGTCGCCCGTCAGCGGGTAGAACCAAACGCCGGTCTTTTGGCAAAAGGTGTCGGCTTTGTCCTGTGCGGCGATCGTTACGCCGGTCATCACGGTGTGCATGCGCCCGGACAGGCGCGTCAGCATTTCAAACGCGTCGTCCTCGTCCTTCGGCTTGCCCAAAATCTCACCGTCCATGACCACGATCGTGTCGGCGCCGATCACCACGTCGCCCGGCTTTGCAAACGGCGCGGCCTTGGCGCGCGACAGCGCCTGCACGGCTTCTTCGGGGGCAAGCGCGGCAAACGGGCTTTCGTCCACGCCGGAGGTACGCACTTCAAAATCCGGCGTAATGGTCGCCAGCAGCTCGCGCCGGCGCGGCGATGCAGATGCCAAAATCAGCATGTTTTATAACACTCCTCTGTAGTAAAGGCCGTGCGTGGCGTTTTTGCCGGCGGCCGGGCGGCCCTGTAAAAAGGCATTCGTCACCCGCTGCACGTCCTCTTTTGTTTCGGTCGTAAAGTACAGTTCGGCGCAGTCGGCGCCAAAGGCTTCGGTTTTGCCGGCCATGTCCAGCACGTCGCTGTTCAGCAGCTCCTTGCACGGCAGCGGCGAACATAAAACGGGGAAGCGCCGCCCGGTGCGGTCGGTCAGTGCGCCGTGCTTTTGGCAGGCTGTGCAGCCGATACTTGCCTGCACGGGACAGGCGCGAAACGTCATCAGCACCAGCCGGCCGTAAACGATCACGGTTTTTTGCCCGGACACGTTCAGCGCTTTGATCTCGGAAGCGGTCAGCTCAAACGGCGCTGTCACGTTTTCGTACGGCGCGTAGCTGTTGAATACGTTCATGCTGTGGTCGGCAAACACCGTAAGCCCGGCGTTTTCGGCCAGGGCCGCTGCGTCCAGGTTGGCGCAGAGCGCCTCGCGCACGCCGTGTGCTTTCAGCTTTTGCAGCTTGGCGGCGATCTTTTCCTCCACGCCGAACAGCCCGGCCGGAATGTAGACCTGCGCGCCGTGTTTGGCAAAGTTTCCCTCTGTTTCCCATACCGGCAGCCAGATGCGGGCGAACGGGTGGTTTTCGGGGATCTGTTCGGCGGTGCGAAAGCGCGCGGTCAGCACCGTCTTGCGCGCCCGGCTGTCGGGCACGGCCGATGCAAAAGGCAAAGTTTTTGGTATGGGGCGGGCGCACAGCGCGTTTTCCAGCGCCTGCACGGCGTTACGGCGCAGGGCGTTCAGTTCGGCGGCGCGCAGCGAAAGGCCGTCGCCCAGCGTGCAGTTTATGCTTTCTGCGTAAAACGGCGTGCCGCCCAGCTTGGTCAGGCGTTCGCGCACCTCCTGTGCCGAAAGCGCGCGGCGCTCGGCCGGTTCGGGCACGGCCCCGGTCACTTCGGCCGTTTGGCCGCCGGCTTGTATGCGCAGCCGGCACGCTTCGCCGGCGCGGCAGGTAAAGTCCATTTGTACGCCGGTGCGCGGCGTCTCTTTTTCGTAGAGCTTTTCCAGCCCCTTGAGCAGCGGCGCGGTCGCGGCCGTCACGTCCTCCTTGCGGCGAAAGCCGAAAAGGGACTTGTCGGTGCGGCCGGTAAAGTAGCCGTCGGTAAAGCCGCTGCGGGAAAACACGGCCGCAAGCGTCTGCCGCTCGTCCGGTGTGCTGCGCCCGGCTCGGGCGTTTTTGCAGGCCGTCGTGGCCGCGGCAACGTACTCGGGCCGTTTCATGCGCCCTTCGATCTTCAGCGAATTTATGCCGAGCGCCGAGAGCTCTTCGATCTTTTCGACCAGCGAAAGGTCTTTCAGGCTCAGCGCGCGTTCGCTTTTGTCGCTTTTTGCCGAAAAGGGCAGGCGGCAGGGCTGGGCGCATGCGCCGCGGTTGCCGCTGCGCGAACCGATCATGGCCGACAGCCGGCACTGCCCGGAAAGGCACATGCAAAGCGCGCCGTGCACAAACGCCTCCAGCTCCAGGGCGGTTTGGCGGCGCAGGGCGGCGATCTCGGTTTTGTTCATCTCGCGCGGCAGCACCATGCGTGCAAAGCCGGCGTCCTCCAGCTTTTTTGCCCCGGCGGCGGTGCACACGTTCATTTGGGTAGAGGCGTGCAGCACGGCCTGCGGGCAGGTGCGCCGCACCACTTCGATCAGCCCGGGGTCGGCAATGATCAGGGCGTCCACCCCGGTGCGCAGCGCCTGTGCTACAAAGGCGGCGGCCGCCGCCATTTCGCTGTCTTTTACGGCGGTGTTCACGGCCAGGTGCACTTTTACGCCGCGCGCGTGGCAAAAGCGCACGGCCTGCTCCAGTTCTTCTTCAGAAAAATTGCCGGCGCTGCGCCGGGCGCTGAACAGCTTGCCGCCAAGGTAAACTGCATCTGCGCCTGTGCGAACGCCGGCAATCAGGGCCTCCATGCTGCCTGCAGGGGCCAGTATTTCGGGTTTCATTATTTCTGTGCCAGTTTGCCCCGCAGGTTCGCGATCTCGCGGTTCAGGCGTTCGATCTCGTGGCGTGCCACGTCGGCCTCCATGCGTGCGCGTGCGGAATCCTCCAGATAGTCTTTGATCTGGGCGCGCAGATTGTCGGACGATGCGCTGGCTTTTTTGGCCGCGTCCATCTGGTCAAGCGCCACCAGCACGGCAGCCTGTGTCTGCGACAGCGAAGGCGTTTCGGCCATGGTCTGGCGGATCTCGTTGTTGAGCGCCTCGGCCAGGTCGGTCACATAATCGGGGTCATCCTCTGTAATAATGGAGTAGGTCGTTCCGCCAACGACGATGTGCACCTTGTTCTTTTCCATATCTTCACCTCAAAGTCATCACGCGCCCTTTGCCGGGCGCTGTCTTTACAGTTTAAGTATAGCAATTTGGCGTGGCCTTGTCAATCAATAAAAGCGCGCAGGCGGCGCAGAAAACGCCGCTCTTTTTCTGCAGTGTGCCCCAAAAGGCGGCGGTTATGCAAAAATTGCAAATTCTCTTGCTGTGCCTGTGCGCTTTGGAACTGACCGTAAAGTTTTTTATGCGTTTTTATACTTTTCGGCCTGTGATTCGATCAGCGCCTTGTCGTCAAAGTAGTTGATCTGCATGGCGGCTTTTACGCGGTCAAGCGTTTCGGCCGCAGCCGCTTCGGCACGGCGGCTGCCATCCTGCAGCATTTCGTAAATTTCGGGAATGTGCTGCTGCAGCTCGGCGCGGCGCGTGCGGATCGGCGCCAGCTCAGACTGCAAAACCGTATTCAGAAATTTCTTTACTTTTACGTCGCCCAGACCGCCGCGCGTGTAGTGCGCCTTGAGCTCGTCCAGGTTTTTGTATTCGCTCCAGAATTCGGCAAAGTGCTCGTCGCGGCAGAAAGCGTCCAGGTAAATGAACACCGGGTTGCCCTCCACGCGCCCGGGGTCGCTGACCTTCAGGTGGTTCGGGTCGGTGAACATGCTCATCACCTTCTGGCGCACCTCTTCTTCGCTGTCGGCCAGGTAAATGCAGTTGCCGAGCGACTTGCTCATTTTGGCCTTGCCGTCAATGCCGGGCAGGCGCAGGCAGGCTGCGTTCGCGGGCAAAAGCGCGTTCGGCTCCACCAGCGTTTCGCCGTAAACGGCGTTGAATTTGTGCACGATCTCCTTGGCCTGTTCGATCATCGGCAGCTGGTCCTCGCCCACCGGCACGGTGTCGGCGCCAAAGGCCGTAATGTCGGCCGCCTGGCTGATCGGGTAGGTGAAAAAGCCCACGGGAATGCTGGTTTCAAAGCCGCGCAGCTTGATCTCGTTTTTCACGGTGGGGTTGCGCTGCAGGCGCGACACCGTCACCAGGTTCATGTAGTAAAAGCTCAGCTCGGTCAGCTGCGGGATCTGCGACTGGATGCAGATGGTCGTTTTCTGCGGGTCGATGCCGCAGGCCAGGTAGTCAAGCGCTACCTCGATCACGTTTTCGCGCACCTTCTGCGGGTTTTCGGCGTTGTCGGTCAGCGCCTGCGCGTCGGCGATCATCACATAAATTTTGTCGTACTCGCCGCTCTCCTGCAGCTCTACGCGGCGCTTGAGCGAGCCGACATAGTGCCCCACATGCAGCCGCCCGGTCGGCCGGTCGGCCGTTAAAATGATTTTTTTCTTTTCCATAGTACAGGAAACCCCTTTAACTTCTTACAGTAAATCTAATGATACCACAGCCGAACGGAAATTTCTACACTTTTATTGCATTTTCTGTTGACAGTGTACGGCGGTTATGCTAAATAAAATAATAATGACTTAAATTTTTCGGCTTCGGAGGCTTTTATGGGAATGAATTATCAAAGCACCATGCGCGCCTGTTTTGTGGGCTACATCGTGCAGGCCATCGTCAACAACTTTTTGCCGCTGCTGTTTTTAACGCTGCAGCAGGAGTATTCGATCCCGCTTTCCAAGATCACGCTGCTCATCACCCTGAATTTTATGCTGCAGCTCGGCATCGACCTGGCGTCGGCCGTCTTTATCGATAAGATCGGCTACCGCGCCGCTGCCGTGGCCGCCCATGTGTTTGCGGCGGCCGGGCTTGTGATGCTGACCGTGCTGCCCGGCCTTTTCTCAGACGCGTTTATCGGGCTTTTGATTGCCGTCATGGTCTACGCCGTGGGCGGCGGCCTTTTGGAGGTGCTCGTCAGCCCCATCGTGGAGGCGTGCCCGACCCCCAACAAGGAAAAGGCCATGAGCCTGCTGCACTCGTTTTACTGCTGGGGCAGCGTCGGCGTGATCGGCCTTTCCACGCTGTTTTTCACGGTGTTCGGCATTGAAAACTGGCGCATCCTGGCGCTGGTCTGGGCAGCTATCCCGGTCGTGAACGCCGTTGTTTTTGCACGCGTGCCGATCGCGCCCCTTGCGCAGGAGGGGGAAAAGGGCCTTTCCATTTTGCAGCTTTTCAAAAACAAGCTGTTTCTTTTGATGTGCCTTTTGATGCTTTGCGCCGGCGCCAGCGAGCTTTCGGTCAGCCAGTGGGCTTCGGCGTTTGCCGAGTCCGGCCTCGGCGTCAGCAAAACGGTGGGCGACCTGGCCGGGCCTATGCTCTTTGCCGTTTTCATGGGTATTTCGCGCCTGTTTTACGGCAAGTTCGGCCATAAGATCCGGCTGGAGTCGTTCATGCTGCTCAGCGGCGTGCTGTGCGTTGCGTCTTACCTGCTGATCACGCTGACGGGCAATGCGCTTCTCGGCTTTATCGGCTGCGCGCTGTGCGGCCTTTCGGTCGGCATCATGTGGCCGGGCACGTTCAGCCTGACGGCCGCCGGCGTCAAGGGCGGCGGCACGGCCATGTTTGCCCTTATGGCGCTGTTCGGCGACCTGGGCTGCACGGTCGGCCCGTCGGTCGTGGGCTTTGTGTCGGACCGCGCCGGCGGCGGGCTCGAAACGGGCATTTTGGCGGCCGTCGTTTTTCCGGCCGTCATGTGCGCCGGCGTTCTTTTCCTTCTGCTGCGCCGGAAAAGACGCGCGCGGTAAATTCCGGCACGATCGGGCAAAAGCGTTTCTTTTTCGTACATATTCTGTTATGATGGGGGCAGCAGAAGAAAACGGCACAAAAGAGGGGTGTTTATGCAGGAGATTTCACCGGTTCGCCCGGCAAATAAAACACTGACCATGATCGTTTTGGTCATGGCGTTTATTTACAATGTGGTTTTCGGCTTTCTGCGCGATCCGGCCGGCACGGAAAACACGCTTTCCTGGCTCGGCTACGACTACCCGCACGGTTTTTTGCTGTGGGGCGCGCTGACGGCAGCGGCCTACTTTTTGAACCTGCTCTACCTTTACACAAAGTTCGGCTGTAAAAACCGCACCGGCGCCGGAATGGCCTACACGGCGCTTTTGATCGCGCCGGTCGTTGTGTTTATCAACGACTGGGGGTGGGAGCAGTGGGTGCACCTGGTCGCCACCATCCTTTTTGTGGCGTGCAACGCGCTGTCCATGCTGCTGTTCTTTTTTGGCCGCGCCCGGCGCAAAAACAAGCGCTTTCTGGCGCTCGGCGTGCTTGGTGTTCTGGTGATCGCCGGCATGCTCGTTGTGCAGTTCACGCTCGGCAAAAGCGGGCTGATGGAGCTGGTGCCGCTTTGGTTTGGCATGGGGGTGCTGTTTCTTGCGAATTTCACACCGTTTCTGCCGCCCCTGCCACCCGATCCCTCTCGCGAAAAACGCCCGGCAAGTCCCAAAACGGCGCTGCGCCTGGGGTGCACCTGCGGCTTTGTCGGCGCGCACAACTTTTACCTGCACCGCCCGCTGCCGGCCGCAGGGCAGGCGCTGTTGTTTGAGGTGGGGCTGCTCTTTTGCCTGATCCCCGTCACCGGCGTCGGCCGCGTCAACGGCGTGGCCGGGGCAGATGCGCGCGTTTTTCTGGCAGCTGGTTTCTCCATGCTCGGCGGCGTCCTCCTGTGGGCCGCGCACGACGTGCTGGAGCTGCGCAGCCGCCTGGAAGAAAACAGCGGCGCGCAAAACGCTGAATAGACGCAACAAAAAAGCCGCTGCAATAAGCAGCGGCTTTTTTATGTACGTTACGCCTTTTTTCTTTTTTTGATCAGATCCGGCTTGCGGAAGTCGAGCGCCAGCGAAAGCGCCACAACGCCCACCACGGAGATGATGCCCTCAAACAGCATGTAAAAGCCGTTGTAACCGAAGCTGTAGCTCCACACGGACTGCCAGCCGTCGGCGTATTCGCCCCAGATCGTAACGCCTGAGATGAAGTGGCACAAAAAGCGCAGCAGCGATGCCAGCGCAGCGCCCAGCGCCAGGCCAAGCGTCTCGTTTTTGAGTTTGCGGAAAACCGCGCCACCGATGCCGAGCACGGCAAAGGCAATGGCGTAGTCAAACAAAATCAAAATCAGGTACGAACCGAAGCCCTTGACGTAAGAGAAGTTTGAAAGCCCCTGCAAAAGCATTTGCAGCATGCCGTGTACAAACCCGGTAAAAATGCCCCATTTCCAGCCGTAGCGGTAGCCGATGATGATGATCGGCACCTGGCTGAACGCCGTGATGCTGCCGCCCATCGGCGCCTGAAACAAAATCAGGTATGAAAGGCCCGTGGCCAGCGCGATCATAATGGCCGTTTCCGTCAGCCTTCTGGTGGTGGAGACGGCCGGTGCAGTTGTTTTTGCCATCCTTTTTCCTCCTTTCTTTACCGTTTACTCGGTAAGCCAAAGAAAAAGCCCCGGGTCACCCCGGGGCGCAGTCGTACAGTCTACGAAATCGTCTTCTGCGTTCGCATTACCGAACGAGTAGAAGGGTATAATCTCAGCCCGAAAGCACCCCTGACTTATCAAGTTGCCTTTATTATACCAGAAAGCGCGCTTTTGTCAATAAAAACAGCGGCAAACGGCTGTTTTCTGCCGGAAATCGCCGATTTTGCACAGAGCTGTGCAAAATTATAAGTTTTCCTTGCAAATAAGCGGCTGTGGGTTTAAAATATGGTTGAAAAACAGAAAGACAGGAGAGAAGTTCAATGGAAAACAATCAGGTTGTCGTAGAAGTTTCGGCCCGCCATGTGCACCTTTCCCAGCAGGATCTGGAAACGCTGTTCGGCCCGGGCTATGAACTGACCGTTAAAAAAATGCTTTCGCAGCCCGGCCAGTATGCCAGCGAAGAGCGTGTGACCGTGGTCGGCCCCAAGCGCGAAATTGCAGGTGTGTCCATCCTCGGCCCGGTGCGTAAGGATACGCAGGTGGAGCTCAGCCTGACCGACGCGCGCTCGATCGGCGTGAAAGCGCCGGTGCGCGAATCGGGCGACATCGCCGGTTCGGCCGGCTGCAAGCTGATCGGCCCGAAGGGCGAGCTTGAGATCAAAGAGGGCGTCATCGCCGCCAAGCGCCATATCCATGCCACCACGGCCGACGCCGCGCGCATGGGTCTTAGCGATAAGCAGATCGTCTCGGTCGAGATCCCGTCGGCCGACGGCCGCAAGCTGACGTTCGGCGACGTCGTCGTGCGCGTGTCCGACAGCTATGCGCTCGCCATGCACATCGACACAGACGAAAGCAATGCCGCCGCCATGACCCCGAATTCCCTCGGCACCATTATCAAATAACTGCTTTTGAAAAGCCCTCGAAAGAGGGCTTTTTTCTTTTGCTTTTATGGCAAAAGAGAGAAGAGTGAATGGAATCGGTTTGGGGTCATAATAGGCGTGCAATGCACGTCCCTACATCGTGAACGATACGCAACTTGTAACAAAATGGGGTCCCCGGGAAAAATTTGTTTCACAAATTTTTTCTGGGGAGAGGAGGCGCAGCGGAATGAATGAGAGGCAACTTTTCAATTAGGATAAAAGAAAAGTTGCCGCGAATGATATGGAGCTTGCGCCGACGAGGTGAGTCGCCGCTCACTTTTCTCTTGCATCCCCGGTCTATTTGTGCTATGCTGAACTTGGAGACGTATATCTTCAGAAAGGGGAAGAAAAGATGAATCCGTACATTGAAAAAGTCGTGGCCAAGGTGGCGAAGCGCGACAACGCCAAGCCGGAGTTTATCCAGTGCGTGCGCGAGGTGTTTTCGTCGCTCGAACGTGTGATCGAGGCGCACCCCGAGTATGTGGATGCCGACCTGCTGGCGCGTATGGCCGAGCCGGACCGGCTCATCTCGTTTCGTGTGGCGTGGGTGGACGACGCCGGGCGCACCCGGGTCAACCGCGGCTACCGCGTGCAGTTCAACTCGGCCATCGGCCCCTATAAGGGCGGGCTGCGCTTTCACCCCACGGTCAACGCCAGCATTATGTACTTTTTGGGGTTTGAGCAAACGTTTAAAAACGCGCTGACCGGGCTGCCGATGGGCGGCGCAAAGGGCGGCGCCGATTTTGACACAAAGGGGCGCAGCAACGGCGAGATCATGCGCTTTTGCCAGGCGTTTATGACGGAGCTTTACCGCCATATCGGCCCCAGTGTAGATGTGCCGGCCGGCGACATCGGCGTGGGCCAGCGTGAGATCGGTTACCTGTTCGGCCAGTACAAGCGCATCAAGGTCGCGTTTGAAAACGGCGTCATCACCGGCAAGGGGCTGACCTACGGCGGTTCGCTCATCCGCCCGGAGGCCACCGGCTACGGCGCGGTCTATTACGCAAACGAGGTCTTTAAGCATGAAAATGACGATATCAAGGGCAAAACGTTTGCCGTTTCGGGCTTCGGCAACGTGGCCTGGGGCGCCATCAAAAAAATCAATGAACTCGGCGGCAAGGTGCTGACGATCTCCGGTCCGGACGGCTATGTGTACGATAAAAACGGCATCAATACCGATGAAAAGATCGCCTATCTTCTGGAAATGCGCGCGTCTTTGCGCGACCGCTGCCAGGACTATGCCGACCGCTTCGGGGCAGAGTTCCACGCCGGGGAAAAGCCCTGGTGCGTGCCGGCCGATGTGGTCATGCCGTGCGCCACGCAGAACGAGGTCGATGTGGAAGACGCCAAAAACATTTTGAAAAACGGCACAAAGTATTATATCGAGGTGGCCAACATGCCCACCACGGCCGCCGCGCTCGATCTGCTGCAGGGCGCACCGGGCGTCATCGTGGCGCCGTCCAAGGCCGTCAACGCCGGCGGCGTGTGCGTTTCGGGGCTGGAGATGAGCCAGAACAGCCAGCGCCTGAGCTGGAGCGCCGAGGAGGTGGACCGCCGCCTGCACGCCGCGATGGTGGACATCCATGCCCATTCGGTGGCCGCCGCCGAAAAGTACGGCCTGGGCTACGATCTGGTGGCCGGCGCCAATATTGCCGGCTTTGAAAAGGTGGCCGAGGCCATGATGGCGCAGGGCGTCTATTAAACCGAGTGAAGAGAGAAGAGAGAAAAGAGAAAAGAAAAGGTTGGCGGATCATAACGGGCGTGCCATGCACGCCCCTACGGCGGGCGCCGGAATGCATATTTTACCATAACGGCTTTGTCCGCCGGGGCGCGCCGGTTTGCGGGGCGTATCGGCTATGCTCGTAGGGGCGGTCATGGACCGCCCGCTTTCCTCCGCCGCGTGCTAAAGAAATAACAAAAAGCAGGGCAAATGCCCTGCTTTTTCTGCGTGTTTTTGGCGTAAACTCAGTATTTTTTAAGCTGCTCCTCGTCGAAGTCGGCCAAAAATTCCTCGTAGGTGCCCTTTTTGTCCAGCAGCCTGCTGCCGCTTACTTCCATAATGCGGTTGGCCACCGTCTGCACAAACTGGTGGTCGTGCGAGGTGAACAGCACCGTTTCGGGGTAGCGGATCAGGCCGTCGTTCAGCGCGGTGATGGACTCCAGGTCCAGGTGGTTCGTCGGTTCGTCCAAAATCAGCACGTTTGCGCCCGAAAGCATCATTTTGCACAGCATGCAGCGCACGCGCTCGCCGCCTGAAAGCACGTTTGCCTTTTTCAGCGCCTCTTCGCCGCTGAACAGCATCCGGCCCAGCCAGCCGCGGATGTCGGTCTCCAGCTTCTGCTCGGTGTACTGGCGCAGCCAGTCAATGAGCGTCAGGTCCACGCCGTCAAAGTATTTGGAATTGTCGCTCGGGAAGTAGCTTTGCGAGGTCGTTACGCCCCATTTGTAGCTGCCCTCGTCCGGCTCCTCTTCGCCCATGATGATCTTGAAAAGCGTCGTCTTGGCCACGGCGTCGCCGCCCACAAAGGCCACCTTGTCGTGCGGGTGGATCACAAAGGAAATGTCGTCCAGCACCTTGCGGTCGCCAACGGTTTTGGTCAGGTGGTCCACACGCAGCAGGTCGTTGCCCACCTCGCGGTCGGGCTGAAACGCAACGTAGGGGAAGCGGCGGCTGGACACCGGCATGTCCAGCATTTCGGCCTCCAGCGTTTCCAGCTGCTTTTTGCGGCTCGTGGCCTGCTTCGATTTGGAGGCGTTGGCCGAAAAGCGCTGAATGAATTCGCGCAGCTCTTTGATCTTCTGCTCGCTCTTTTTGTTCAGGTCGCGCGCCTGGCGCTGGCGGATCTGGGTGTACTCGTACCAGAAGTCGTAGTTGCCCACATACATCTCGATCTTGCCGAAGTCCACGTCGCAGATGTGGGTGCACACCTTGTTTAAAAAGTGGCGGTCGTGCGACACCACGATCACGGTGTTCTCAAAGTTCAGCAAAAAGTCCTCCAGCCAGCGGATGGCGGTCAGGTCCAGGTGGTTCGTCGGCTCGTCCAGCAGCAAAATGTCGGGGTTGCCGAAAAGGGCCTGCGCCAGCAGCACTTTCACTTTCATGTCGCCGGGCAGTTCCGCCATTTTTACATAGTGCTTGTCGTCCGGCACGCCAAGCTTGTTGAGCATGAATTCGGCGTCCGACTCGGCGTTCCAGCCGTCCAGGTCGGCAAACTCCGCCTCCAGCTCGCCGGCGCGCACGCCGTCTTCCTCGCTGAAGTCGGGCTTCGCGTAAAGCGCGTCCTTCTCCTCCATAATTTCGATCAGGCGCGGGTTGCCCATCAGCACAGTGCGCACCACCTCGTACTCGTCGTAGGCAAAGTGGTCCTGCTTCAGCACGGAAAGGCGCTCGCCCGGGGTGATGAACACTTCGCCGGACTGCGGCTCCAGCTCGCCGTCGAGCACTTTTAAAAATGTGGATTTGCCGGCGCCGTTCGCGCCGATGATACCGTAGCAGTTGCCGGCGGAAAACGTGACGTTCACATTTTTAAACAGCGTGCGTCCGCCAAACTGTACGCTGACATTGTTTGCCTGGATCATGGCAGCCTCCTTGACCCGGATTTGCCGGGAATTTCAAAAATCAGCTTTTGTTCGCTTTTGATTTCTATATATTTTACACCATCGTTTTTCGAATAGCAACCATAAATTTCCGCCGCCGGGCGGTATGCGGCGGCAGGGGGTAAAAATTCACAAAAATTTCACAGGGATTTCCAAATCGTCCGGCGGATATTCTGTTGCTTTTTGTGCCTTATAATGGTAGAATACTTTATGTGATATTTTCACTTCAAATGTCAAAAAAATATCAAAAAAATCACGGGCTGTCCGCCGCTTTGCGGCGCCTGTGTGAAAGGAGGCGGGGGCCGTGCAGGCAAAGATCGCACCCTCCATGCTCGCCAGCAATTTTGCCCGTCTGGAAAGTGAGCTGCAAAAGTGTAAAAGCGCCGATTTTATCCATCTGGATGTTATGGACGGCTGCTTTGTGCCGAACATCACGTTCGGCGCGCCGGTCATTGCCGCGCTGAAAAAAGTGTGCGCCGTGCCGTTCGACGTGCACCTGATGATCCGCGACCCGCTTATTTATATCGAAGATTCTGTCCGCGCCGGGGCAGACCTCATCTCGTTTCATTTTGAAAGCGAAAGTGACCCCGGCCAAACGGTCGACAAAATCATCGCCTGCGGCGCACGCCCGGCCATTGCCTTAAAGCCGGCAACGCCGGCCGAGGCCGTTTTGCCCTATCTGGACAAACTGGCCATGGTGCTCGTCATGACGGTGGAACCCGGCTTCGGCGGCCAAAAGTTTATGGCCGACCAGCTGGAAAAAGTGCGCACCCTGCGCGCCCTGCGCCCCAATCTGGACATTGAGGTGGACGGCGGCATTTCGCCCGCAACGATCGCACAGGCGGCGGCGGCCGGCGCCAACGTGTTCGTGGCCGGCTCGGCTGTGTTCGGCAGCCCCGACCCGGCAAAAACCATTTTGGAATTGAGAAGTTGTGCCCAGTGAAAAAGAAAAATAAGCGTTACGGTTATGTTTATAACCACCCAAACCGAAAAAAGAAAAAAAGGCGCAATTATTACGGCACGGCCAGCTACGGCAAAAAGTGGACCGAGGAGCCGCAGGGCCGCCCGATCGATTTTGCCGACAAGTACATTGTCAGCGGCTCGTATTACGACAAGTTCGACTACAAACGCGAAAAGCCGAAGAAAAAGCGCATGACGCCGGAAAGCCGCCGAAAGTGGCTGCAAAACCTGATCATCGCCGTGTGCGTGATCGTGCTGGTCGGCACCGGCTACACGGTCATGGATCTCTACATGCTGCGCGTCTCTCCCCCGGCCGATACGGCGGTGGAGGCGGTCGGCGCAGCCGGCACAGCCGGCGTGCCGGCGCCCGGGCGCGCCGCCGTGGCGTCTGCCGGTGATCTGGACGGGGCAGACCGTGTGGCGGCGCTTGCGGCACAGTGCGCCGAAAGCAGCTGCACCACCGTGCTGGCCGAGCTGAAGCGCGCCGACGGCACGCTGGGCTACCAGAGCCGGCTTGACCAGGTTGCGCAGGCAGGCGCCGTTTCGGCCCCTGCGCCGGATCTTTCCGGGTCTGTCGCTGCTTTGCAGGAAAGCGGCGTGGTGCTTGCCGCGCACATTTTCTGTTTTCAGGACAGTCTGGCGGCCGCGGCCATGCCGGACGCGGCGCTGCACAGCACGCAGGGCACGCTGTTTGCCGACAGTGCGGGCAGCATGTACCTGGACCCGCAAAGCACAGACGCTTATAACTATATCAAAAATATCATTGAAGAGATCGCCCAGTCCGGCGTGCGTGCCTTTGTGCTGGACGGCTGCACGTTCCCGGCCGGCACGGTCTATTACGGGCAGGATGTGTATGCCGAACTGAAAGAACGGCTGCAAAACGATTTGGGCAGCGCCTGCACGTTTTACCGTGCCGTGCCCGCTGCCTCTGCCGAGGCGCTGGACAACAGCGTGAGCGATGCTTTTTATATTATCGGTGCTTCCGACACACAGACGGCCGAGGCGGCGCAGGCGCGCACCGGCATCCGCTGGGCTGTGTCCGGCACCCAGTGACCATTTATTTTTTTGTTGTTGATTTGATGAAGGGGTGGATCCATGAAAGGGCTGCGGCGCAGTGCCGCCGTTTTTCTTGCGGCATTGTTCGTTTTGTTGTGGTCGTGCGCCTGTGCCTGGGCGGCCGACGGCAGTACGGCTGCCGGCAATGCGCAGGCCGAGCCCTATCTGGAGAGCATTTCGTTTGACGGCGGAAAGATCAACGAACCGTTTGCCGGCGACCGTTATTCCTATACGTTCACGCTGGACGAGCCGGGGCAGCGGCCGCTGCTCAAAAGCTACGAGATCACATCCGGCCGCCTGTATATTACATACAATGTCAACGAAGCCGGGGTGGAGACCGGCATCGTGGCCACTGTGCAGACCCAAAATGCGCGGCGCAGGTACGAATTCACCTATACGAATGTGGACGATGTGGTCGTCAATTCCGACACGTCGCTTGCCTCCATTGAATTCAACTGCGCCTATCTGGCCGACGATATTTATGAGGACATGCCGTCCTACACGCTTTATATCCCGTCTGATTTGACGGTGCTCAACATTTACCCGGTCGCAAACGATGCAAACGCCGTGTGCTCCGGCCCGTTTGAATTTGTGCTGGAGCCGGACCAGAACCCGGCGGTCAACATCACGGTCACCGCGTCCGACATGACCACGCGCACCTACACGTTTCAAACGGTGCGCGTCTCGCTCACGCAGGCGCAATTCGTGCGCTGCCTGGAAAACGGCGACATCGACACCATCATTGCCAGCCGGCCGTTTTTGTCGCAGCCCGGGGTCAAGATCGCGCTCGGGGCAGGCGGCTTTGGGCTTGCCTTGCTGCTGGTGGCCGTGCCGGTTTTGCGGCGCGTGTTTTTAAGCACCCTGCCGCCGGACGACATTGCGTTTTTTGAAGGGGAGCGCGAGCCGAACGGTTCAGACGGCCCCGAAATGTAGCGTGCCGCTCCCGCCGCCGGGGGCGGGCGTTCCAAAGGCCGGCGCAGCGGGAAAAGAACGGATGAAAGAAAAGGGAGGCGGACTGTATGGATATGCACGATGAGGCGCAGATCGTTGAAAAGATCCGTTCGCTTTACGCAGAAAAAAAGTATTCCAAACTGAAAAAAGATTTAAATGCGCTCAATGCCGCTGACGCAGCCGCCGTGCTGGAGCAGTTTGACGAGGGCGACCGCATGGTGCTGTTTCGCCTGCTCAGCAAGGAAAACGCGGCCGAAACATTCGTAGAGTTTGACAACGACACGCAGCAGAGCCTGATCCACACGTTTTCGGACGCAGAGCTGCAGGAAGTGTTTGACGAGCTTTACCTGGACGATACGGTCGACATTATTGAGGAGATGCCGGCCAACGTCGTGCGCCGTATCCTGTCCAATACGGATAAGGAGACGCGCAGCGCCATCAACACGCTGCTGCGTTACCCGGAGGACAGCGCCGGCAGCATCATGACCACCGAGTTCGTGCACTTGAAGCGCGACATGACGGTGGAGGACGCCATCAAACGCATCAAGCGCACGGCTGTGGACAAAGAGACGATTTACACCTGCTATGTGACCGACAATTTCCGTAAGCTTTTGGGCGTAACGACGGTAAAGGAGCTTCTTCTGCATAAAGACACCGACGTGATCGATGATTTTATGGAAAAGAACGTCATTTACATCAATACGCTCGACGACCAGGAGGTCGTGGCCAACCAGTTCGACAAGTACAACTTCCTCGCCATGCCCGTGTGCGACATGGAGGAGCGGCTCGTCGGCATCATCACCATCGACGACGCCCTCGACGTTCTGCGTGAGGAGAGCACCGAGGACATCCAGCGTATGGCCGCTATCGTGCCGAACGACCGGCCGTATCTGAAGACCGGCGTTTTGGAAACGTTTAAAAAGCGCATGCCCTGGCTGCTGATCTTGATGATCTCGGCCACGTTCACGCAGCTGATCATCACTTCGTTTGAGGAAAAGCTGGCGGCCGTTGTCGTGCTGACTTCGTTTATCCCGATGCTGACCGGCACCGGCGGTAACTCCAGTTCGCAGGCGGCCAGCACCATCATCCGCTCGCTGTCGCTCGGCGAGGTCAATTATAAAGACATTTTCCGCATCATCGGCAAGGAGGCGGGCGTCGGCCTGGCCTGCGGGCTCGGCCTGGCCGTGGTCAACTTTGCCAAAATGCTTTTGTTCGACCGTCTGCTGCTGCAGAACCTGGCCGTCACCATTCCGGTCGCGCTGGCCGTTTCGCTCACCCTGATCGTGGAGGTGCTGGTGGCCAAGGTCATCGGCGCGTCGCTGCCGGTCATCGTCAAAAAAATCGGCTTTGACCCGGCGGTCGTCGCAAATCCGCTCATCACCACCATTCTGGACTCTGTTTCGCTTCTGATCTTTTTCCAGATCGCAACGCTTGTCATCCCGCAGCTGCGGTAGGAGGATTTTTATGCATATTTCTGTCATCGGCTGCGGCCGCTGGGGCTCGTTCATCGCCTGGTACCTGGACCATATCGACCAGCACATTACGCTTTACGGCCGCAGCGGCTCTGCAAAAATGCAGCAGTTTCTGGACACGCGCACAAACGGCCTCATCACCCTGCCGCCGTCGGTAAAGCTGACAACGGATCTTCGCTGCGTCGTGGGGGCCGACGCGGTTTTGATCTCCATCGGCGCCCAGCAGCTGCGCAGCCTGATGCAGCAGCTTGCGCCCTATGACCTGCACGGCAAAATTTTTATTCTGTGCATGAAGGGCATCGACACCGAAACGCTCGAGCGCCTGTCTGAGATCGTGCAGCGCGCCGCGCCCGACAACCGCGTGGCCGTTTGGCTCGGGCCCGGCCATGTGCAGGAATTTTATGCCGGCGTGCCCAACTGCATGGTCATCGACAGTGCAGATGAGGATCTGAAGCGCCTTTTGGTGGACTCGTTTTCCAGCGACCTGATCCGCTTTTATTACGGCGCCGACCTGCTCGGCAACGAGGTGGGCGCGGCGGCCAAAAACGTGGTCGGCATTGCGGCCGGCATGCTCGACGGCGCCGGCGTTTCGTCGCTGAAGGGCGCGCTGATGTCGCGCGGCACGCGCGAGATCGCCCGGCTCATCTCGGCCATGGGCGGCAATGAACTTTCGGCCTACGGCCTGTGCCACCTGGGCGACTATGAGGCCACCGTTTTTTCCAAATACAGCCACAACCGCCGCTTCGGCGAAGCGTTCGTGCGCGGTGAGGATTATACGGAGCTGGCCGAGGGCTATTACACCGTCAAGGCGCTGGTGCGCCTGGGTGAAAAGTACGGGGTCGACCTGCCCATCTGCCGCGCCGTTTACCACATGCTTTATGAAAACGGCGAAAAGGGCGAAACGCTCAAGTCGCTGTTTGCCCGCAGCATTAAAAACGAATTTTAAAAAAATCTGTGAAAGCAGGCCGGTGCGCCGCGCTTTTTGTGCAGGGCTTGCACGGCTGTGCAGGCGCTGCATTTCTTTTTGGGGGCTTTTATGGAACTTTGGGATGTCTATGATGCCAACCGGCAGCCGACCGGCCGCCTGGCCGTGCGCGGCCAAAAGCTTGCGCCCGGCGACTATCACCTGATCGTGCACGCCTGCCTTTTTAACGATGCCGGCCGGCTGCTCATTCAGCAGCGCCAAACCACCAAAAAAGGCTGGCCGGGTCTGTGGGATGTGTCGGCCGGCGGCAGCGCCCTGCACGGCGAGACAAGCGCGCAGGCCGCCGCGCGCGAGGTGCGCGAGGAACTTGGCCTGTCTCTTGACCTTTCCGGCGTGCGCCCGGCTTTTACGCTCCATTTTGCGACTGGGTTTGACGATGTTTACATTCTGCGCCAAAACGTGCAGGTCGAAGATTTGACCCTGCAGCCAGAAGAGGTCGCCACCGTGCGCTTTGCAACCCTTGCCGAAGTGCAGGCGCTTCTGCAAAGCGGCCGGTTCGTGCCGTACCCCAAAACGCTTTTGCCGCTTTATTTTGAGACCGCCGGGTTTTAGGCTGCTTTTTGCGCCCGGGAAAGCGGGCGGTGTGACGGCTTCTTTCGGCGGTTTGTAGGGAGCACCGCCGCCCGCTATTTTAAAATCATTCGTTTTCGCAAAATGCAAAAGCAGACGGACAGAGGCCTGTATGGCGAAGACTTTTTGTGGGTCATTCTGATGCAAAGATTATAAAATAAAGTGCGACCGCCCCGGCGAAAATCTCGCCGGGGCGGTTTTTTATGTTTCGTCATCAGGGTCAAAAAGTGCCTGGATCGGCACGTCCAAAAGCTTGGCGATCACATAGACTTCTTTGTCGGTCGCCAGGCGCAGCCGCTCAATATTGCGCCCCACCATGTTGCAGTCGCCGTATGCCTTTTTGCGCAGCTTCATTTTTTCACCCCGCCGTTTTCTACTGTGTCTATTCATTATATTTTGAAAACGGCTCGGCAAAATTCTTTTACAGAATTATATTGACAAAGTTCTTTTTATGGAATTATAATAAATTTATAATTCTATTACGGAATTATAAATAATGCGACTGTAAAGAAGTGTTCGCTTGCGCGCAAAGATGAAACAGCGTATTTTTACCGGTTTGCGTTATTTGGCAGGCGCGGTGTTTTTGGTGTTTGTTTACCGTTGTCCGTTTCGGCTGATTTTCGGCGTAGCCTGTCCGGGCTGCGGCCTGACACGGGCAATGCTGTGTTTACTTAAATTGGATATTGTAGGTGCATTTTCCTATCATCCGCTTTTTTGGCTGGTTGTATTGTGGGGCATCTATCTGTTGTGCGTTCGTCGTAATTGGAAGTTTTCGGCATGTACGGAACTGGCGTTGTTGTGTATTAGTGTGATTTTATTTTTCGGTGTATATATTTTTCGCCTTGCGACCGGCACGTTGGTATGATAACAGCTTTAAACAAGGCGCCATACTTGTTTATGGAATAAAAATAAAATGAAAGAAGGAGAAAAAATGGCAGATAACCTTATGCTCAACGTAGCGGAAAATTTTGATGTGAATGCGATGGCACAACAGCTTGCGGATATGTACCGTGCGCAGGGTTTTACGGTAAACGTGGCGAATATGAATAATTCCGTCATTATGGAATTTGACAAAGGTGTAGGCGGCATCAACATGCTGCTTGGCATGGACCTTGGCATCAAGGCCACCATGACCGTCAACAACGGCACGCTGATGGTCAACTACAGCGATGCGGCGTGGACGGGCAAGATCGTCGGTCTGGTCGTGGGCTGGTTTTTGTGCCTGGTACCGTTTATCACGGCCATTATCGGCAGCGTAAAACAAAGTAATTTTCCTAAGGAAATCAGCAGTAATATCACTATGCTCAGCGCGCAGTAAATGAGCAACAAAGAATATTTTACCGGCTTTTTGTGTGCGGCCGTTTTATTCGGCTGTGATAGAAACGGATGTGCAGGTGCTTTTGCGCATGCTTTGTGATTTGTTGCTTTTTAGCGCGGTGAGCGCGGCTGCCGCCGTGTTGAATATTGTGTATGGGCTGCATGCACCAAAACGGGCTGTTGCGCGTTACAGGCGTTGGTTAAAAACAAAACAATAAAAAAAGAGCTTATCGAGCGATTTGTTCGATAAGCTCTTTTTTGTTAATGTTGCTTGTTATACCTGCGCAAATGCCTGTTCAATGTCGGCGATGATGTCGTCGGCGTTTTCAATGCCAACGGAAAAGCGCACCAGGTCGGGGCTTACGCCGGCGGCGACCAATTCCTCGTCGGTCAGCTGGCGGTGCGTGGTGGAGGCCGGGTGCAAACAGCAGGTGCGCACGTCGGCCACATGGGTCACAATGGCGGCCAGGCGCAGGCTGTCCATAAACTTTGTGGCGGCCTCGCGTCCGCCCTTAATGCCAAAGGAGACCACGCCGCAGGTGCCGTTCGGCATATATTTCTGGGCGGCTTCGTACTGGCGGTCGCCGGGCAGCATCGCGCATTCCACCCACTCTACCTTGTCGTGGTTTTGCAGGTATTCGGCCACTTTTTTGGCGTTTTCGCAGTGGCGCGGCATACGCAGGTGCAGCGTTTCCAGCCCCATGTTCAGCAAAAAGGCGTTTTGCGGGCTCTGCACGCTGCCCAGGTCGCGCATCAGCTGCACGGTGGCTTTGGTGATGTAGGCCGCTTCGCCCAGGTCGCTGTAAACCAGGCCGTGGTAGCTGTCGTCCGGCTGGGTCAGGCCGGGGAATTTGTCGTTTTGCGTCCAGTCGAATTTGCCGCTGTCCACGACTACGCCGCCGATGGTGGAGGCGTGCCCCTCCATATATTTGGTGGTGGAGTGCATGACGATGTCGGCGCCCCATTCAAACGGGCGGCAGTTGACGGGCGTGGCGAACGTGTTGTCCACGATCAGCGGCACGCCGGCCTCGTGGGCGACTTTCGCAAATTTTTCAATGTCCAGAATTTCCAGGCTGGGGTTTGCAATGGTCTCGCCGAAAAAGGCTTTTGTGTTCGGCTTTACGGCTGCGCGCAGCTCGTCTTCGCTGGCGTGGGGCGAAACAAAGGTAAAGTCAATGCCCAGCTTGCGCATCGTTACGTTAAACAGGTTGAACGTGCCGCCGTAGATCGCGGAGGAGGAGACGATGTGGTCGCCGGCCTGCGCAATGTTGAACACGCTGTAGAATGCCGCCGCCTGGCCGCTGCCGGTCAGCATGGCCGCTACGCCGCCCTCCAGCAGGGCGATCTTGGCCGCCGCGTTGTCGCAGGTGGGGTTTTGCAGGCGGGAGTAAAAGTAGCCCGTCGCCTTCAAGTCGAACAGGTCGCCCATCTCCTGCGAGCTGTCATATTTATAGGTCGTGCTCTGCACGATCGGGAAAACGCGCGGTTCGCCGTTTTTCGGCTTGTACGCGCCCTGTACACAAATGGTTTCCAGTTTCATTTGGGTTTCTCCTTTCGATTTACGTCAGTTCTATTCTGTGCACTTTTGCGCAGTTCAGTCATGCAGAAAGTGCGCCATAATGTCCGGCCCGTGGTCTATGAAAACACCGGTGGCTTTTGCCGTATTTTCGTTGATGGTGGCCACGCCCTGCACTTCTTTTTGCTTGTGGTAAATGAGGTAGGGCACCGGGTCAGACGCGTGCGTGCGCGTCACGATCGGGGTCGGGTGGTCGGGTAAAATCATGATCTTGTAGTCGTCGTAGGCTTTCAGCCCGGCAAGCAGGCGGGGCAGCACGCGGCTGTCGATCATCTCAATGGCTTTTACCTTGTTTTCCGGTTCGTTGCGGTGGCCGCACTCGTCCGGCGCTTCAAAGTGGATGTAGACCAGGTCGTTTCGGGTCAAAAGATCGAGCGCCGCATCGGCCTTGCCCTCAAAATTCGTGTCAATGTAGCCGGTCGCGCCCTCGACCTCGGCCACTTCCATTTCGGCGCAGCGGCCAATGCCCTTGATCAGGTCCACGGCCGACACCACGCCGCCTTTTATGCCGTACACTTTTTCAAACGGCGGGAACGCCGGACGCTTGCCCTCGCCCCAAAGCCAGATGGAGTTGGCCGGGCGCTTGCCCTCGGCCACGCGCTTAAGGTTTACCGGGTGGTTTTTGAGGATGTCGTAGCTTTTTTTCATCATGTCGATCAGCACTTTGGCGTTCGCATCGGCCGACAGGTACGGCCCGATCACTTTGCCGCTGATGTCGTGCGGCGGCGTCATATTGCCAAGCTCGGTCGTGCCGTTTTTCCAGATCAGGCAGTGGCGGTACGAAACGCCGGGGTAAAAGCAAAACGCGTCGCTGCCGAACGCCTCTTCGACCGCGGCGATCAGCTCGCGCGCCTCTTCGGTCGAAATGTCGCCCGCGCAGTAGTCCTCCATCACCTTTTCTGCATACGGCGCGTCGTCGGGCGACAGGGTCACCAGATTGGTGCGAAGCGACACGTCCGTGGGTGCCATGTCAATGCCGATGGAGGCGGCTTCCAGCGGGCTGCGGCCGGTGTAGTACTGCATCGGGTCAAAGCCCATCACGCTCATGTTGGCCACGTCGGAGCCGGGCTTCAGCCCCTCGGCCACCGTGCGTACAAGGCCCACTTCGGCCTTGCCGGCCAGCGCGTCCATATTCGGCTTGTCGGCCACTTCCATCGGCGTTTTGCCGCCGAGCGCCGGCACGGGGTAGTCGGCCATGCCGTCGTAAAGTACAACAACATACTTCATAAAAATCTGTCCTTACTTCTGCGCACAGGTGCGCGTATTTTAAAATGTGCGCCCGGCGGCTGCCGGGCGCCTCAGGCTTTACGCCTTTTAGTCTTTAAAGTAATTTACGCCGCTTTCAAACAGCTGCAGGTCTTTTTCAAACGGCACGTTTTTGTAAAGGTCTTTGCCCTTGCGCTCGCAGTGACCCATTTTGCCGAACACGCGGCCGTCCGGGCTCGTAATGCCCTCTACCGCGCAGACGGAGCCGTTCGGGTTGAACGGCATGTCGGCCACGGGCTCGCCGTCCGGGTTCACATACTGTGTGGCGATCTGGCCGTTTTGGATCAGCTTCTGCAGCACCTCGGGCTCAGCCACAAAGCGGCCCTCGCCGTGCGAGATCGGCACGGCAAACATGTCGCCCGCGTTGACGCCGGCAAGCCACGGCGATTTTACGGAGGTCACGCGTGTGAAAGCGATCTGGCTGATGTGGCGGCCGACCGTGTTGAAGGTCAGGGTCGGGTCGTCTTCTTTGATCTCGCGGATCTCGCCGTAGGGCACCAGGCCGAGCTTGATGAGCGCCTGGAAGCCGTTGCAGATGCCGAGCATCAGGCCGTCGCGGCTGTTGAGCAGCTTCGTCACCGCCTCTTTTACATAGGGGTTGCGGAAAGTCGTGGCAATGAATTTGCCGGAGCCCTCGGGCTCGTCACCGCCGGAAAAGCCGCCGGGCAGCATCACGATCTGGCTGTTTTCGATCATTTTTACCATTTGCTGAATGGTCTCTTCAATGCCGGCCGGCGTCAGGTTCTTGACCACCAGCACCTGCGCCTCGCCGCCGGCCTTTTCAAAGGCGCGGGCGGTGTCCACCTCGCAGTTCGTGCCGGGGAACGCCGGAATAAAGATGCGCGGCTTCGCCACCTTGTTTTTCGCAATGAATACGGCGCGGTCCTTGTAAAGCGGCACGTCTTTCATCCGGGCGCTTTCGCCGCTGTTTGTCGGGAACACTTTTTCCAGCTTCTTCGTCCATTCGCCGATCAGTTCGTCGGTCGTAATGACGCTGCCGTCCAGAATAAATACGCCGTTGCTGTTCGTTGTGCCAAGCGCAGTGCCGCCGAAGTCCTCGCCGTCGGCCAGTTCCACCACGAACGAGCCCTGCAGCGGGGCAAAGAGCGTTTCAGGGGCAAGCCCCTGCGCAAAGGTGAAGCCGGTCTTGTTGCCGAAGGCCATTTTGCACACGCAGGCCGCGGCGCCGCCCTCTTTCACAACGCTGGCGGCCAGAATTTTGCCGCTTCTGACGCCTTCGTATACGCGCATCATCAGCGCCATGGCTTTTTCATAATCGGGCATTCCGCTTGTTTCGTCGACAGGAAGGGGCAAAAGCTGCACGGCAGAGCCGTTATGCTTAAAGGCGGCCGAAACGGTCTTAGAGGCTTTCGACATGCCCACGGCAAAGCAGACGAGCGTGGGCGGCACGTCCATTTCGTTGAACGAACCGCTCATGGAGTCCTTGCCGCCGATGGACGGCGTTTTGTAGCCGATCTGCGCCTCCAGTGCGCCGAGCAGCGCGGCAGCCGGCTTGCCCCAGCGGTGCGCGTCTTCGCTCATGCGTTCAAAATATTCCTGCATCGTCAGGCGCGCTTTGGAGGGGTCGCACCCGGCGGCGGCCAGCTTCGCCAGGCTTTCGCTCACGGCGTAGGCGGCCGAGTGGAACGGGCTCCAGTCCGACATGGCCGGAATAAAGCCGTAGCTCATCACGCTCACGTCGTCGGTCTCGCCCTTCAGCAGCGGCAGTTTGGCGGCCATGACCTCTTCGGGCGTCAGCTGGTAGGTGCCGGCGTAGGGCATCAGCACCGTGGCCGCGCCGATCGACGCGTCAAAGCGCTCCACAAGGCCCTTTTGCGAGCAGACCTCCAACCTGGAAAGGTTTTTCCTGAGCGCTTCGGCCGGGGCAAGGCCCTGCAGCGCCTGGGGCACATGCGTTCGGTAGCTGGTGTCGCAGGCGGCCTCTTCAATGGCGGCGGTTGCGTGCTGCGTGACGCCGTTGGTGTTCAAAAAGCTGCGCGCAATGTCTACGATCTTGTCGCCGCGCCACGTCATTTCCAGCCGGTTCGTGTCGGTCACAACGGCCACGGGCGTCGCTTCCAGGTTTTCACTTTCGGCCAGTTCGGCAAAGCGCGCCGTGTCGTTTTTATCGAGCACAACGGCCATGCGCTCCTGGCTTTCGGAAATGGCAAGCTCCGTGCCGTCCAGGCCGTCGTATTTTTTCGGTACTTTGTCCAGGTCGATCTGCAGCCCGTCGGCCAGTTCGCCGATGGCTACGCAAACGCCGCCCGCGCCAAAGTCGTTGCAGCGTTTGATCATGCGCGCCGCTTCCCGGTTGCGGAACAGGCGCTGCAGCTTGCGCTCGGTCGGGGCGTTACCCTTTTGCACCTCGGCGCCGCAGGTCTCCAGCGATTCTGCGTCGTGCGCTTTGGAGGAGCCGGTCGCGCCGCCGCAGCCGTCACGCCCGGTGCGGCCGCCCAGCAGCACGATGATGTCGCCGGGCACGGGGCGCTCGCGCACCACGTTTTCGGCCGGCGATGCGCCGATCACGGCGCCGATCTCCATGCGCTTGGCCACATAGCCGGCGTCGTAAAGCTCGGTCACCTGGCCGGTCGCCAGACCGATCTGGTTGCCGTAGGAGGAGTAGCCCTGCGCGGCGGCCGTTGTAATTTTGGACTGGGGCAGCTTGCCCGGCAGCGTCTCTTCAAACGGGGTCGTCGGGTCGCCAGCGCCGGTCACGCGCATGGCCTGGTACACATAGGCACGGCCCGACAGCGGGTCGCGGATGGCGCCGCCCAGGCAGGTGGCCGCGCCGCCGAACGGCTCAATTTCGGTCGGGTGGTTGTGGGTCTCGTTTTTAAACTGCACGATCCACGGCTCTTCCTTGCCGTCTACCGTAATGTTTACACGGATCGAGCAGGCGTTGATCTCTTCGCTCTCGTCCAGATCGTCCACCAGGCCGCGCTTTTTAAGCACCTTGGTGCCCAGGCAGGCCAGGTCCATCAGGCAAACGTTTTTCTGCGCCTCTTTTTCGCCGTAGGCTTCTTTTCTAAGCGCAAAGTAGTGCTCGATCGCATCCCTTACGGCTTCGGCGTAGCCGCTCTCGCCCTCGGCCGTAATGGCGTCAAGCGTGGTGGAAAACGTGGTGTGGCGGCAGTGGTCGCTCCAGTAGGTGTCAATGACCTTCAGCTCGGTCAGGCTGGGGTCGCGTTTTTCCTGCGTTTTGAAGTAGTCCTGCACAAAGGCCAGGTCCTGAAGGCTCATGGCAAAGCCCATGTCGTGGTGGTAGGCCTGCAGGGCGGGCGTGTCCATTTCGGTAAAGCCGGCAATGCGGGCAATGTCCTGCGGGCGGTCTGCCGTCATCTCCAGCGTTTCGGGCGTTTCCATGGAGGCTTCGCGGCTCTCGACCGGGTTGATCATGTAGGCCTTGATTTTTTCAAATTCCTCGTCGCTCACGTCGCCTTTTACCGCAATGATCTTGGCGCTCGTTACAAGGGGGCGTTCGCCGCCCGTCAAAAGCTGAATGCACTGCGCGGCGGAGTCGGCGCGCTGGTCGTACTGGCCGGGCAGGTACTCGGTGGCAAACACCCGATAATCTGCCGGCAGGTCAAGCGATGTGTAAACGTTGTCCAGGTTCGCCTCGCTGAAAACCTGGCGCACGGCGTCTTCAAACTGGCCGGGCGTCAGCCCCTGGGCAAAATAGCGGTTGACCAGGCGCACCTGCTCAATGCCTGCAATGCCCACGTTTTCGCGCAGGTCGGTGCAGATGTGGCGCGCTTCAATGTCGTTCCCGCTCTTCTTTTCCACAAAAATCCGGTAAACCTCTGCCATATTTTTTCTCCTTTTTTCGTATTTATATAAAGAAAGTTACAGAAGTATCTTAACATAAAGAGCGGTGATTTTCTACTGTTATTTTGGATTTTTTCATTTTTCATAATGAATTCAAAAAAGCGTTAAAAAAAGTTAGCAAATCAAAAGGCGCATGTGCTATACTATTCTTGCGCAAAAGACTTTGGAAGGACTGAGTGGAATGACCTGCGTTTCAGACGACTGCAGCGTGGAAGTGGAACTGTTTTATGCGGTGGTCGACAAAAGCGACAGCCTGCGGGTCGTGGATTTTGACAGCCATTTCGCCGAATTTGCCGGCGTGCACCCCTCCAAGATCAAAGAGGGCAAGCTCTATTTTCTGGAGCTGTTAAAGCCGGCCGACCGGGAACGGCTGATTCAAAAGCTGCGCACAAAAAACCGTTACATATATAATGACTTTGAACTTTTAAAACATATGCAGGAGCCGGTTTTCATCTATTCGCTTTGCGAAAACATCCCCGGCACCAATTTGTGCCGCATCACCATGAGCAACGTGCTGTGCGCCGGCACGCGGCCAAAGGTCATGCGTGACGAGGACCTGCTCTACAATTACAACATTGCCGAATCGGTGCCGTGCCCGGTGTGCCTGTTCCGCGTGGACGACGAAATGCGCACCGAGGTGTTTTACCTCAACAAAAGCGGCTGTGCCTTTTTTGAGACCACGCCCATGGCCGTGCGCACAAATCCGCTGCGGCTTGACGAGCGCATTGCCGACGAGGACCGCACCATTTTGTTCCAGTCGGTCGGCAGCAGCCTGACGAGCGGCGAACAGATCGACATGTTCTGCCATGTGCAGCGCGGCCGTTTTGACGTTTCACGCTGCCGGCTCAAGGCCGCCATCTGCGGCTACGACCGCGAGGAGCGCCCGGTCTTCAGCGCCGTGCTGATCGATCTGGACGGCGAAAACGACGGCGACGACTGCATTTTTGAAAACCGCGCCGAGGTGGCGCACATCGGCTGATCCAGCCCGGAAAAGCGCCTTTTTTCAGCTTGACCGCGCCGGCACTTCCTGCTAAAATGAAGGTGAGTGCCGGCGCTTTTTTTCTTGGCTCTGCGCCGGGTGCGCTTTTATGCAGAATCAGGGGGAACATTTATGGAAGATGTAAAAAAAATCGTGGAAAAAATGACGCTCGACCAGAAGGCGTCTTTCGTCTCCGGCTACGACTCGTGGCGCACGGATGCGCTCAAAGAGCTCGGCGTGCCGGCCATCATGCTCAGCGACGGCCCGCACGGCCTGCGCAAGCAGCGCGATGCCGACGTGGCCATGAACGACTCGATCACGGCCGTCTGCTTCCCGACGGCGTCCGGCACGGCGGCTTCGTTTGACCGCGAACTGCTCGGCACAATCGGCGATGCGCTCGGCTACGAGTGCCGCGCCGAGGATGTGGCGGTGCTTTTGGGCCCGGCCGTCAACATCAAGCGTTCGCCGCTTTGCGGGCGCAATTTCGAGTATTTTTCCGAGGACCCGTATCTGGCCGGCGAACTGGCCGCAGCCTACATCAACGGCGTGCAGGCGCAGGGCGCCGGTACCAGCATCAAGCACTTTGCCGTCAACAGCCAGGAAAGGCGGCGCATGACGGTCTCGGCCGTGGTGGACGAACGCACCCTGCGCGAGATCTATTTTCCGGCGTTTGAAACGGCCGTCAAAAAGGCGCAGCCGTGGACGGTCATGTGCTCTTACAACAAGATCAACGGCACCTACGCGTCTGAAAACAAGTGGCTGCTTACCGATGTGCTGCGCGGCGAATGGGGCTTTAAAGGCTTTGTCATGAGCGACTGGGGCGCCGTCAACGACCGTGTGCGCGGCATAAAGGCCGGGCTCGATCTGGAAATGCCCTCCAGCGCCCGCCTGAATACCGACAAGGTCATCGCCGCCGTGCAAAACGGCACGCTCGACGAAGCGGCGCTCGATCTGGCGTGCGAACGCATTTTGAACATTGTGAAAAAGAATCAGGATGAACATAAACCCGGCGCATTTTTTGACCGCGACGCGCACCATGCGCTGGCCGAAAAAGCGGCCGAACAGTCCATGGTGCTTCTGAAAAACAACGGCGTTCTGCCGCTGCAAAAGGGGCAGAAGGTCGCGTTCATCGGCGCGTTTGCCAAGCGCCCGCGTTTCCAGGGCGGCGGCAGCTCGCATGTGAAAAGCTACCGGGTGGACGCCGCGCTCGACTGCGTGGGCAGCTACGGCCCGGTGCAGTATGCCGAGGGCTTTTCCGACAAGCGCGACCTTTATGAGCCGGAGAAAGCGGCCGAGGCGATCGCCGCGGCTAAGGCGGCCGATGTGGCCGTGGTCTTTGCCGGCCTGCCCGAGAGCATGGAGTCGGAAAGCTTTGACCGCCGCCATATGGATCTGCCGGCCTGCCAGAACCGCCTGATCCGCGAGATCTGCGCCGTGCAGAAAAACGTGGTCGTCGTGCTGCACAACGGCTCGCCGGTCACCATGCCGTGGATCGGCGACGTGTCGGCCGTGCTCGAATCGTACCTGGCCGGCGAGGCGGTCGGCCGTGCGCAGATCGCCCTGCTTTACGGCGAGGCAAACCCGTGCGCCAAGCTGGCCGAAACGTTCCCGCTCGCGCTGTCCGACACGCCGAGCTACCGCAACTTCCCGGGCGGCACGCTGACGGTCGAGCACCGCGAGGGCATCTACGTCGGTTACCGCTACTACGACTCGTGTGCCAAAAACGTGCTGTTCCCGTTCGGCCACGGCCTTTCCTATACAACGTTTGACTATACTTCCGCGCGTTTGAATAAGAGGAAGCTGGACGGCAAAACGCCGCTCACGGTCACCATCGGCGTGAAAAACACCGGCTCCCGCGCCGGCGCTGAGATCGTGCAGGTCTATGTGTCCAAGCCCGAGAGCGAAGTTTTCCGCCCTGAAAAGGAACTGAAAGGCTTTGCCAAGGTCTGCCTGGAGCCCGGCGAGGAGAAAAAGGTCGAAATCACGCTTCAGCCCCGCGCGTTTGCGTACTATAACACCGAAATACACGACTGGTACTGTGAAAGCGGCGAATATGTCCTTTCGGTCGGCGCCTCTTCGCGCGACATCCGCAAAACGCTGAAGATCACGCTGGAAAACGAACAAACGGCGCCCGTGCCGTATGACCGCGCCCGCATGACCTCGTACTACAGCGCAGAGATCAGCAACGTTTCGGATGAGCAGTTTTCGCGCCTGCTCGGCTTCCCGATCCCGGAATCGGAACCACTGCCCGGCAGCCGCCTGACGATGGAAAACAGCTTTATCGACGCCACCAGCGTGCCCGGCCGCCTGGTCACGGGGCTTGTCCGCCTGGGCGCGAACCTGGCGGCGGATGATTCGATGGGCGACAACGACATGATCGCCACCTCTACGCTGGAATGCCCGATCCACTCGGCCGCCGCGTTTTCAAACGGCATGCTGGACGACGACGGCGCGCAGCAGGTGCTCAATATCCTGAACGGCGACCATGTGCTGCGCTCTGTGGGCCGCCTGGCGGTCAATGTGGCCGGCAAGGCCGCAAAAAATGCGCAGATCGAGCTGAAAAAAATCTGCAAAAACCTGAAAACAAAATAAGAAAAGAGCCTTGCCTGTAACAGGCAGGGCTCTTTTTTAATAAAACGGTTTATTTTTTGTAATCTTCCTTATTTACCTGCCGGGCGCGGGCGATGGCCAGCGCCTTGTCCGGCACATTTTCGGTGATCGTGGAACCGGCGGCAGTCACGGCGTCTTTGCCCACGGTGACCGGGGCGATCAGGCTGGTGCTGCAGCCGAGGAACGCGCCGTCTTCGATCACGGTGCGGTGCTTTTTCTTGCCGTCAAAGTTGGCGGTCGCGCAGCCGCAGCCGAAGTTCACGTTTTGCCCCACGTCGGCGTCGCCCACATAGGTCAGGTGCGCGCACTTGGTGCCGGCGCCCACCGTGCTGTTTTTGACCTCCACAAAGTTGCCCAGGTGCACGTTTTCCTCGATCACGCTGTGGTCGCGGATGTGGGCGAACGGGCCGGCGTCGGCGCCGTCTTTCACAGTCGAGTCGGTCAGCTTGGTGTTGTCGAGCGTCACATGGTCGCCCACGGTGGAATCTTTAACGTAGGTGTTCGGGCCGATCACGCAGCCGCTGCCGATCACCGTTTTGCCCACCAGAATGGTGTTCGGCAAAATCGTCGTGTCATTGCCGATGACCACGTCCGTACCCACCAGCACGCCGTCGGCGGACGGAATGTTTACGCCATTTATCATATGGCGGTCGAGCACGTTCCTTTTCATGATGTTGTTCAGGGTGTTCAGCTGCTTGCGGTCGTTCGCGCCCAGGGTGACCTCGGCGTTTTCCACAACGTATGCGCCCACGTTGCAGCCCTTTTCGATCAGAATGGCCAGGCTGTCGGTAATGTAGTACTCGTGCTGAGCGTTGTTGTTGGTGATGTGGTCGAGCGCGTAAAGCAGCTCGTCGCCCACGAACCAGTAGTAACCGGCGTTGCTTTCGTTGATTTTCTTTTCTTCTTCGTTTGCGTCCTTGTGCTCCACAATGCGCAGCAGCTTTCCGTTTTCGTCGCGCTTCACATGGCCTATGCCGTTCGTGTCGTCCACAATGGCGGAGATCAGCGTAATGGCGTTGCCGTTTTCCTTGTGGTAGTCGTAGGCTTTGTTGATGGTCTCGGCGTCGATCATCGGGCCGTCGCCGTTTAAGATGATGATGTCGTCGCTAATATGGCGGCGGATGAAATCGCGCGCCATCATCACGGCGTGGCCGGTGCCCAGGCGTTCGCTCTGGAACGCCGTCTCCACGTCGGCGGGCAGCGCCGCCTCCACGACCTCGCGTTTGTGGCCGGTGATCACGCAGATGCTTTCGCACCCGGCGTTTTTCACAGCTTTGATCACATGCGAGATCATCGGCTCAAACAGCACCTCGCACATCACTTTCGGCAGGTCGGTCTTCATGCGTGTGCCCTTGCCGCCGGCCATTATAATTGCACATTTGCTCATTTTTACCCCTCCGTCCGGGCGGCTTGCCCGGTTTTTCTGCAATGATTATGCACTATTTTTACTGAAATTTCAATACCTGTGCGCCGCTCTTTTTGCAAAATGGCGCAATTTCGATTATTTTTGGTAGATTTGGTAAAAAATATTTGTAATTTATGGAGCGTTCTGCTATAATATCTATCGAGTTAAGCTCATCTAAAACGGAGAACACAAAAATTATTTCTTGGAGGTTTTCAAAATGAGTCACAAATATGTTTATTTGTTCTCAGAGGGCAACAAGGACATGCGCGAGCTGCTTGGCGGTAAAGGCGCAAACCTTGCGGAAATGACAGGCCTCGGCCTGCCCGTGCCCCAGGGCTTCACCATTACGACCGAAGCCTGCACCCAGTATTATGAAGACGGCAGAAAGATCAACGACGATATTCAGCAGCAGATCATGGAGTACATCGTCAAGATGGAAGGCATCACCGGCAAAAAGTTCGGCGACAAAGAAAATCCGCTGCTCGTTTCCGTGCGTTCCGGCGCAAGGGCTTCCATGCCCGGCATGATGGACACCATCCTGAACCTTGGTCTGAATGAAGAGGTCGTGGACGTGCTGTCCAAAAAGTCCGGCAATCCCCGTTGGGCATGGGACTGCTACAGAAGATTCATCCAGATGTATTCCGACGTTGTTATGGGCGTTGGCAAAAAGTATTTTGAAGAGCTCATCGACAAAATGAAAGCCGAAAAAGGCGTTACGCAGGACGTGGAACTGACTGCCGACGACCTTAAAGAGCTTGCCGAGCAGTTCAAGGCCGAGTACAAAAAAGAGATCGGCTCTGACTTCCCGACCGACCCGAAAGCACAGCTGATGGGTGCCATCGAGGCCGTGTTCCGTTCCTGGGACAACCCGCGTGCAAACGTTTACCGCCGCGACAACGACATCCCGTACTCCTGGGGTACCGCTGTTAACGTGCAGATGATGGCGTTCGGTAACATGGGCGACACCTCGGGCACCGGCGTTGCGTTCACCCGTAACCCCGCCACCGGCGAAAAGAAGCTGATGGGCGAATTCCTGATGAACGCGCAGGGCGAAGACGTTGTGGCCGGCGTGCGCACCCCGTCTCCGATCGCACAGCTGCAGGAAGTTATGCCGGAAGTTTACGACCAGTTCGTAGAGATCTGCAACACCCTGGAAGACCATTACCGCGACATGCAGGACATGGAGTTCACCATCGAAGACAGAAAGCTCTACATGCTGCAGACCAGAAACGGCAAGAGAACGGCGAAAGCCGCCCTCAAGATCGCCTGCGACCTTGTGGACGAAGGCATGATCAGCGAGGAACAGGCCGTTGCCATGATTGACCCCAGAAACCTCGACACACTGCTGCACCCGCAGTTCGATGCGGATGCGCTTAAGAAAGCCACTGTACTCGGCAAGGGCCTGCCGGCTTCTCCCGGCGCTGCCTGCGGCCGTGTCGTGTTCTCCGCTGAGGATGCAAAAGAGTGGGCTGCAAACGGTGAAAAAGTGCTGCTTGTCCGTCTGGAGACTTCTCCGGAAGACATCGAAGGCATGAAGGCTGCACAGGGCATCCTGACCGTTCGCGGCGGTATGACCTCGCACGCGGCCGTTGTTGCCCGCGGCATGGGCAGCTGCTGCGTATCCGGCTGCCAGGAAATCAAGATGGACGAAGAGAACAAGCAGTTTGAGCTTGCCGGCAAAGTCTTCCACGAGGGCGACTACCTTTCCATCGACGGTTCCACCGGTAACATCTATGAGGGCAGCATCGCGACCGTCCCGGCCGAGATCGCCGGCGAATTCGGCCGCATCATGGAATGGGCCGACAAGTTCAGAACCATGAAGGTCCGCACCAATGCCGACACGCCGGACGACGCGAAGAGAGCCAAAGAGCTTGGCGCAGAGGGCATCGGCCTTTGCCGTACCGAGCACATGTTCTTCGAGGCTGACCGTATCGCCGCGTTCCGTGAAATGATCTGCGCCGACACGGTGGAAGAAAGAGAAAAGGCACTCGACAAGATCATGCCGTACCAGCAGGGCGACTTTGAAAAGCTCTACGAAGCGCTGGAGGGCAACCCGGTAACGATCCGCTTCCTGGATCCGCCGCTGCACGAATTCGTGCCGACCGAAGAGGCCGACATCGAAGCCCTCGCCAAAGCACAGGGCAAGTCCGTGCAGGACATCAAGAACATCATCGCTTCCCTGCATGAATTCAACCCGATGATGGGTCACCGCGGCTGCCGCCTGACGGTCACCTATCCGGAAATCGCAAAAATGCAGACCACCGCTGTGATCCGCGCCGCCATCAATGTGAAGAAAGCGCATCCGGACTGGAACATCAAGCCCGAGATCATGATCCCGCTGGTCGGTGAAATCAAAGAGTTCAAGTTCGTCAAGAACATCGTGGTCGAGACGGCGGATGCCGAGATCAAGGCCGCCGGCGCAGACCTGGAATACGAGGTCGGCACCATGATCGAGATCCCGCGTGCTGCCCTGACAGCTGACGAGATCGCCAAAGAGGCAGACTTCTTCTGCTTCGGCACGAACGACCTTACCCAGATGACGTTCGGCTTCAGCCGTGACGACGCCGGTAAGTTCCTGAACGCTTACTACGACAACAAGATCTATGAGAACGACCCGTTTGCCAAGCTTGACCAGAAGGGCGTTGGCAAACTGATGAAGATGGCCGTTGACCTTGGCCGTCCGGTCAATGCAAAGCTGCACTGCGGCATCTGCGGTGAGCATGGCGGTGACCCGAGCTCTGTTGAATTCTGCAACGAGATCGGCCTGGACTATGTCTCCTGCTCGCCGTTCCGTGTACCGATCGCCCGTCTGGCTGCTGCCCAGGCTGCTATTAAAAGCAAGAAGGACTAATCTTCATTTCAGTTTAACAATTGGGTTTGAACAAGCCCAAAATTTTAGAAATCTATCAAAAAAATATTTAAGAAGTTCACAATGGAATGATA
>ERZ1090878.83-NODE-83-length-48017-cov-30.007151_pt1 | contig 48017 bp, 48 predicted proteins | sample MGYA00478473_ERZ1090878 | MGnify/ENA primary metagenome ERZ1090878 (study PRJEB33644, sample SAMEA5815720) | chicken gut metagenome | biome: Chicken; feature: Gastrointestinal Tract; material: Caecum | place: Ireland | collected 2019-01-01 | study: A study of the... | reverse complement strand
GGTGTAGACTGGATATTTAGTATTTATGAAGATTATTTTTATATAACTGTTCGTAGTTTAGCTTTCCAGGTTCTTTCCGTGATATTGCTGTTCCTTTTTGTTAGGACCAAAGAAGATTGTTACGCTTATATTGCGATTAATGTGTTATCAAATGTGGGTACAAACATTTTTAATCTTGTATATTCTCGCAGGTATTTTAAAATTCGACTTTCTTTTTCAAAACAGATTTGGAAACACTTGATCCCAGTATTAATTATTTTTTCTACTACACTTTCAACCATGATTTATGTGAATTCTGATACAACAATGTTAGGCTGGCTCTGCGGGACAGAACAGGTTGGTTACTATTCAGTGGCGAGTAAAATGTATAATATAATTAAATCTACGCTCAACGCAATAGTCCCGGTTTTTATGACAAGATTATCATTTCAGTATGATAATGCACAGATAGAATACAAGCGAACTTTTTCGTATGCATTTAATTTATTAACTTTTATTACAATCCCACTCGCAATAGGTGCTTTGTTTTATAGTGACACAATTATTTTGTTGCTTAGTGGTGAAGAGTATTTGCAAGCAAGTAATGGCATGAAAATGCTTTTCGTGTCTTTATTTTTTGCATCTTTGGGCAATTTGTATAGCTCTGGTGGTATTCTGCAAGCCAAAAAAGAAAAGCGGATGCTTTTTGCAACAGGAATTGGAGCTTGTATTAATATATTAGCTAATTTTTTCTTTATTCCTTTGTATGGTTGTACGGGTGCCTCGTTTACTACATTGATTACTGAAATTATCGTTTTTTCTATACTTTACTTCTGCTATAAAAAATATGTTGGGTGCAGCGTTGGTATTAGTCATATAATTAATTGCTCCCTTGGCACAGTCCCTTTTATACTTATATTTGTTCTTGGGCGATATTTATTTCCGAATTCTGTTGTTGCCCAGGTTGTTCAGATCGCAATCTCAAGTATTGCATATATAGCTGTGCTTTTTTATCTAAAAGATGATATCGCGCAAGGACTAATCAAGAAGGGCATTCAAACTGTCCAGAAGAGATTTAGACGATAATATTATCGTTGCGTTTGTATTCTTTTTTCAGACATTTGGAATTGTTTATTGCTTTTCCTTCTTTATAATTTGAGGGAGGTGAAAAAGGACAGTGGCTTATCATTTATCATTTGCAGATAACCAATCCGATTTGGTTTCATCTGATCGTATTATATATACTCCCTCATCCTTTGCACGCACATCACTTATCCATTTACAAGAAACGGGAACACTAAAAGCTAATCTTACACATAAGAGCACGCGAAGCGGTTTGAATTCATTCTTGTTTTTTTAGTTTTGTGCAGGGCAGTCGCATCTGGCGGGCAACTGTGCTATAATCAGCAGGGTGGGCCTGACGGGCCTGCCGAATTTCAACCGAAAGGGAGCATCACCATGACCTTTGCCGAAATGCCCTACCATCGCCCCGACCTGGCCGCGATGAAGGCCGAGTACGACGCCATCACGGCCCGGCTGCGCGACGCGGCCAACTATGAAACCGCCCGCGCCGCTTTTTTGGACAACGACACGCTGGAACGCCACATCGCCACCCAGGCGACGCTGGCCAGCGTCCGCCACAGCATCGACACGCGGGACGAGTTCTACAACGCCGAGCAGAAGTTCTGGGACGCCGCCGACCCCGAACTGCAGACCTGCCGCGACGCCTTTACGGCCGCGCTGCTGGCCAGCCCCTTCCGCGCCGAATTTGCGGCCGAGTACGGCGAACTGATGTTCACCAATGCCGAAATCACCCGCAAGGCGTTCTCGCCCGCGATCGTCGCCGATATGCAGCGGGAAAACGAGCTCACCCAGGAATACGAGAAGCTGCTGGCCAGCGCCCAGATTCCGTTTGAGGGCTGCGTCTACACGCTGAGCCAGCTCGAACCCTTCAAGACCGACGCCGACGACGCCCGCCGCCTGGCCGCCTGGAAGGCCGAGGGAACCTGGTTCAAGCAGAACCAGCCCCGCATGGATGCGATCTACGACGAACTCGTCCACCTGCGGGACGGCATGGGCAAAAAGCTCGGGTACGAGGGCTACACCACGCTGGGCTACTACCGCATGCAGCGCAACTGCTACACCAAGGCGGACATTGAAAAGTTCCGCGCCGCCGTCGTCAAGTACCTGGTGCCGCTGGCCGACCGCATCCGCCGCGCCCAGGCCGAGCGGCTGGGCGTTGCCTACCCGCTGAGCTATGCCGACGAGGCGCTGATGTTCCGCACCGGCAACCCGCGCCCGGTGGGCAGCGCCGATGACATTCTGGCCATGGGGCAGAAATTCTACGACGAACTCTCCCCCGAGACCAGCGCCTTCTTCCGCACCATGATGGACGGCAAGCTGCTCGACGTGCTGTCCACCCCCGGCAAGGCGAGCGGCGGCTACTGCACCTCCCTCCCCGATTACAACGTGCCCTTCATCTTTGCCAACTTCAATGGCACCCAGGGCGACGTCGAGGTCGTCACCCACGAGGCGGGCCACGCCTTTGCCGCCTGGATGAACCGCGACCGCGTGCCGATGCAGTACACCTGGCCCACGATGGAAGCCTGCGAGTGCCACTCGATGTCGATGGAGTTCTTCGCCTGGCCCTGGGCCGAAGGCTTCTTCGGCGCCGACGCGGCCAAGTTCCGCTACAGCCACCTGGCCGGGGCGCTGACCTTCATCCCCTACGGCACGGCGGTGGACCACTTCCAGCATATCGCCTACGAAAAGCCCGACCTGACCCCCGCGCAGCGCCATGCCGAGTGGAAGCGCCTGCTCGGCATCTACATGCCCTGGCTGCGCCTGGACGGCGACATCCCGTTCTACGGCGACGGCGAGAGCTGGCAGCAGAAGCACCACATCTATTCCAGCCCCTTCTACTATATCGACTACTGCCTCGCGCAGACCGTGTCGCTGGAATTCAGGGCCATGATCCAGCAGGACCGTCAAAACGCCTGGGACCACTACATGGCCTACACGCGCCAGGGCGGCACCAAAGTTTTCACCGAACTGTTGAAAAATGCCGGGCTGGAAAGCCCCTTTGAGGAAAACTGCCTGCGCACCGTCTGCGAGGCGGCCGGCAACTGGCTGGATAACTTTGACCTGAGCGCCCTGCACTGAGCCGCGCCCGGCGGGGGACAGATGTTCGCAAATTGCAGACAACCGGCCCCGCAACGCCCCGCCGCGCCCGGCGCCGGAACGGCGGAGCGTCCAGGAAAATAACAGGTGGGAACAACTCCTGCGTTGTCCGCAAATTGCGGACAACTGGGCGCCCGCATCGCCAGGATATGACCAAGATGCACAAATGAATAGACAAAACTTTGTATATTCTTACGGTATTTTGGGAAAATGACTTGAATTTTCGGCCTGCCTTTGCTAGAATAAAGATGTTGTTCATGTTTGCGTCATAGTTTCCGCCGCGGCGGCAGGGTAGGGAATAACCTGTTTCCGCACAGAAAACAAAACGGGGACCGGGGCGCGGTGTGAACCACAAGCTGTTATAAAGAGGAAGGAGACAAAAACACGTGAAAGCAAAGAGAATTGCGTCCCTGCTGCTGGCGGGGAGCATGACGGTCTCTCTGGCGGCCTGCGGCGGCCAGAGTGCTGTCACCAACAACGCTGAGGAAACCTCCTCGGCGGCGACCAGCTCCGAGGCCACGTCCGAGGCCACCGCTGAGGCGGCTGCCACCAGCACCCGCCCCACCGAGCCCAGCGGCCAGTTGGTCATCGGCACCACCACCCCCGTTGAAAACGACTTCTATGATGTCAACTTCAACGTCGCCGCCACCAACTACAGAATGTACGACCTGATCCATAACTACGATCCCCTCACCTACACCAAGGAAGGTCAGTTCGAGTTCGACCCGACCGTCGTGGCTTCCCATGAGGAGACCGATAACGAGGACGGCACCAAGACCTACACCGTCACCATCAACGACGGCCTGGTCTGGAGCGACGGCACCCCCATCACCGCCAAGGACTATGTCTTTGCCGCGCTGCTCGAGAACAGCGACGAGATGGGCGCGATCGACGGCTACGGCAACACCGGTCTGAACGTTCTGGTCGGCTGGGACGAGTATTCCTCCGGCGAGAGCGACACCTTCGCCGGTGTGCATCTGGTCGATGACATGACCTACTCCTTCACCATCAAGGCTGAGGAGCTGCCCAACCACTACGACATCACCTATTCCACCCAGCGTCCCCGCCCGATGGCTGTCATCGCCCCGGGCTGCGACGTGGAGGATACCGAGAACGGCGCCCGGATCACCGGCGACTTCAGCACCGAGCTGCTGCAGAAGACCATCAACGATCCCGAAACTGGCTACCGTTATCATCCCCAGGTCACCTGCGGCCCCTACATGCTGACCAGCTATGACACGGCCAGCCGTGAGGCCGTTCTGACCGTCAACCCCAACTACGCGGGCGACTACCGCGGTGTCAAGCCGGTCATCGAGACCCTCGTCATCCGCACCGTCTCCAACGACACGATGATGAACGAGCTGGAAGCCGGTTCTGTTGACCTGCTGTTCGAGTGCTCCGGCGGCGACACCATCAACGCCGGTCTGGACCTCGTAGAGGCGGGCACCGTCACCGACAGCTCCTTCTACCGCAACGGCTACGGCAAGCTGGAGTTTGACTGCAGCGTCTTCCCGACCGACAGCGAGAACGTCCGCAAGGCCATCGCCTACTGCCTCGACCGCAACGAGTTCGCCCGCCAGTACACCGGCGGCTACGGCGCCGTTGTCAACGCCGCCTACGGCCTGGCCCAGTGGGAGTATCAGGACTCCATCGACTGGCTGTCTGAAAACCTGAACAGCTACGAGGTCAACCTCGACGCCGCCAAGCAGCTCCTCGAAGAGGACGGCTGGACCCTGAACGCCGACGGCACCCCGTACTCCGGCACCGGCACCCGTTACAAGGAAGTTGACGGCGAGCTGCAGCCGCTGGTCATCACCTGGGGCAACTCCGAGGGCAACCCCGTCTCTGAACTGCTGGCCACCATGCTGCCCACCAACATGACCGAAGTCGGCATGGAACTGAAGCCCACCACGATGGACGTTTCCACCCTGTTTAGCTGCATCGACCACCAGGGCGATACCCTGTACAACATGTACAACCTGGCCACCGGCTTCGCCACCGCCAACTCCCCCTGGTACTACTACACCAGCGACGAAGCGTACATGGGCCAGGGCCTGAACGCCAACTGGATCACCGATCCCGAGCTGGAAGCCGCGGCCAACGCGCTGAAGACCATCCCCTATGATGATACCGAGACCTGGCTGACCACCTGGCGCGATTACATCAAGGTCTGGAACGACAAGATGCCGGACATCCCCCTGTACTCCGACGAGTACTACGACTTCTACAACGCCAAGCTGCAGGGCTGGGATCCCTCTTCCATCTGGGGTTGGGAGCGGGCCGTCCTGGACGCCTGGGTCGCCGAGTAATTTCGACTACCTGAACCTGTAAACTTGAACTCTTAGTTCCGGCGGCCCCCCTCTAGCCGGGGGGCCGCCGGATTTTTAGGAAATGGGGGATGTCATATGGGCAAAGGACGCTACCTGCTCAAACGACTAATCTATATTGTTTTTGTATTCTTTATCATCTCAATCTTGATGTTCTTCATCTACAAAGCCATGCCCGGCGACCCGGTCACCATGATGTTGGGCGACAGCAAGAACAACATGAACCCGGAAGCCTACGTCGAACTGTACAACCGCACACGCGCACAGCTCGGCCTGGACAAGCCGCTCGTGGTGCAGTACCTGATCTGGATCGGCAACATGCTGACCGGCGACTTCGGCTACTCGACCCAGTACAAGCAGCAGGTCATCCAGGTCATCGGCGCGCCGATGATGAACACCCTGATGCTCAACGCGCTGTCCATGGTCGTCGTGTTTGTCATCGCCATCCCGCTGGGCATTGCCACCGCCGTGCACAAGAACACCTTCTTTGATAAGTTTGTGCAGGTCATCACGATTGTGGGCTACAGCCTGCCCAGCTTTATCATCGCGCTGCTGTTCATCTTCGCCTTTGCGGTCAAAATCCCGATCTTCCCGATCAGCGGCATCCGCAGCCCCGGCTTCACCGGCACCGGCACCGCCTATGTGCTGGATACGTTGTGGCACATGGCGCTGCCCGTCATCGTCATGGCCATCTCGGGCATCGGCAGCATCACCCGCTATGTCCGCGCCGAGATGATCGACGTGCTGCGCATGGACTATATCAAGACCGCGCGCGCCAAGGGCCTGCGGGAAAAGACGGTCATCTACGTCCACGCCTTCCGCAACGCGCTGATCCCGATTGTCACCATCGCCACGGCCTGGGTCGTCTCGCTGTTCGGCGGCTCCATCGTCATCGAAAACGTGTTCCTGTACCCCGGCCTTGGCCAAATGCTCATCAACGGCCTGATGCAGCGCGACTTCTCGGTCGTGTTGACCATGCAGATGTTCTACGTCGTGCTGTCCCTGGCCGGCAACGTCATTATGGACATTGCCTACACCATCGTCGACCCGCGGGTCCGGCTTGAAAACTAAGGAGGTTCCTGACAATGGCAAAGAAACGCAAAGACGCCGGCAGGAAACCCACCGCCGCCGCGGCTGCCGAGCGCATGGTGATGGGCGGTATGCCCCAGCAGGATCAGGACGAAGAACTCATGCAAAGCCCCATGCGCATGGTGGTGGCGAGCTTCATCAAGGATAAGGTCGCCATGATCGGCCTGTGTGCGTTCGTCATCGTATTCCTGTGCTGCATGATCCTGCCCTTCTTCTTCCCGATCGAACTCAACTACCAGGATGTCACCCAGGCCAACGTGGCCCCGGGCTTCGGCATGACCAAGATCCCCACCGCCCTCAAGGATAACGCCCTGGCCATCTCGACCGGCAGCACCTTCACCGTCGGCATCGACCGCGACGGCAACGTCTACGAGTGGGGCACCTTCCCGACCGAAAAGCTCAAGAACATCCCGTCCAGCTCCGAGATGGGCAAGCTGACCATGATCTCGGCCGGTCTTGACCACGTCGTCGCCGTCAATGAGGACAACGAGATCTTCACCTGGGGCAACGACCGTATGGGTCTGGCCAACCTGCCCATCGAGCTCGAACTCAACACCTCGCCCATCAAGCAGATCTCGGCCGGGTACCAGTTCTCGCTGGCCCTGACCGAGTCCGGCCGCCTGTACAACTGGGGCAGCTCCTACCTGCTCAACATCTACTTCCCCGAAGGGGTGCAGGGCAACATCGCCCAGTTTGAGGACAACACCAACATCGTCATCGCGCTGACCAACGACGGCGAGGTCGTGCCGCTGTCCAACAAGGCGTCCTCCTACACCAACGTGCCCGAGGAAGTGCAGGGCAACACCGTCGATATCGCCCTGTCGGACGAGAGTGCCGCCGCGCTGACCGCCGACGGCCGTGTGTACACCTGGGGCAACAACGTCTACGGCTCCATGAATGTGCCCGAGGAAATCCAGGGCCACGTCAAGGACATCGAGGGCGGCCGCTACCACTTCGTCGCGCTGCTGGACGACGGCACCGTCGCCTGCTGGGGCAACGATAACTTCGGCCAGACCAACGCCGCCACCTTTGACGCGCCGGTCTCCGACATTTCGGCTGGTTACTACGGCAGCTATGCGATCGACGAAAACGGCCACGCCAAGGGCTGGGGCCTGGACGGCTACCTCATGGGCACCGACCAGCTCGGCCGCGATGTGTTCCGCCGCCTGCTGGTCGGCGGCCGCATGACCATGACCGTCGGCTTTATCGCGGTCATCATCTCCACCGTCATCGGCGTGCTGGTGGGCGGTATCTCCGGCTACAAGGGCGGCAAGGTGGACAACCTGATGATGCGCCTGACCGAGATCGTCTCCTCCATTCCGTTCCTGCCGTTCTGTATCATACTGTCCAGCATTCTCGGCAACAGCATTGACCAGACGCAAAAGATCATCCTGATCATGTTCATCCTGGGCCTGCTGTCCTGGCCGGGCATCGCCCGCCTGGTGCGCGGCAGCGTCCTGGCCGAGCGCGAGCAGGAGTTCGTCACCGCCGCCAAGGCGCTCGGCGTCAAGGAGTTCGGCATCATCCTGCGCCACATCCTGCCCAACATCATCACGGTCATCATCGTCAACGCCACGCTGGACTTTGCCACTTGCATGCTGACCGAGTCCAGCCTGTCCTTCATCGGCTTCGGCGTCACCGAGCCCAACGCCACCTGGGGCAACATGCTCAACGGCGCGCAGAACGGTCAGGTCATCGAAAACTACTGGTGGCGCTGGCTGTTCCCGTCCATTGCGTTCGGCATCTGCACCATCAGCATCAACTGTGTGGGCGACGGCCTGCGCGATGCCATTGACCCGAAATCGAAGGAGAGGTGATTGACCCATGAGTTTGCTGGAGGTAAACAATCTTCATACCTACTTTAAGACCAAGAAAGGGATCGTCAAGGCGGTCAACGATGTCACCTACTCGCTGGAGGCGGGCAAGACGCTCGGCATCGTCGGCGAGTCCGGTTCCGGCAAGTCGGTTTCGGCCATGAGCATCATCAAGCTGCTGGACGGCAACGGCTGGATCGAAAGCGGCTCGGTGACCTTCAACGGCCGCGACATCCTCCACTGCACCGAGAAGGAGATGTACCACATCCGCGGCAACGAGATCTCGGTCATCTTCCAGGAGCCGATGACCTCGCTGAACCCTGTGTTCACCGTCGAGCGCCAGATCGGTGAGGTGCTGCGCATCCACCAGAACATGAGCAAGAAGCAGGCGGCCGAAAAGGTGGTCGACCTGCTGACCGACGTCAAGATCCCCAACCCCGCGCGTGTGGCCAAGCAGTACCCGTTCCAGTTGTCCGGCGGTATGCGCCAGCGTGTCATGATCGCCATGGCCCTGGCCTGCAAGCCCAAACTGCTCATCGCGGACGAGCCCACCACCGCCCTGGACGTGACCATCCAGGCGCAGATCCTTAAACTGATGAACGACCTCAAGCGCCAGACCGGCACCTCGATTTTGTTCATCACCCATGACCTGGGCGTCATCCACGAGATGGCCGACGAGGTCGCGGTCATGTACTGCGGCCAGATCGTCGAGAAGGCCGACGCGAAGGAAATCTTCCACAAGTCGGTCTACTCGCACCCCTACACCGAGGGCCTGATGATCTCGATTCCGCGCCTGAACACCCCCAAGGGCAAGCGCCTCGACGCGATCCCCGGCGCGGTGCCCAACCCCCTGTACCTGCCCAAAGGCTGCAAGTTCGCGCCCCGCTGCAAGTACTGCACCCAGAAATGCCTGGAGGCCGAACCCCCACTGACCGAGGTGGGCCCCAACCATCAGGTACGTTGCTTCTATCCGGAAAAGGCGGTGAGACAACAAAATGCAAAATGAGAACAAGGACCGCAAAGTCCTTTTGGAAGTGCGCGATGTCAAGCAGTACTTCCCGGTGAAAAAGACCAAGCTCCGTGAAAAGCAGCGCTATGTCCGCGCCAACGACGGCATCACGCTGGATATTTACGAGGGCGAGACTTTGGGCCTTGTGGGCGAATCCGGCTGCGGCAAGTCGACGCTGGGCCGCACGATCCTGCAGCTTTACCCGCAGACCCACGGCGACATCATCTACCACAAGGACGGCAAGGCCATCAACCTGAAAGAGCAGACCCCCGAGCAGATGCGTGTGCTGCGCAAGGACCTGCAGTTGATCTTCCAGGACCCGTACTCCTCGCTCAACCCCCGCATGACGGTGGGCCAGATCATCGGCGAGGGCCTGACCTCCCACGGCATCTTCAAAAAGAATGACCCCGCCATGAAGGAGTACATCTTCAAGGTCATGCAGGAGTGCGGCCTGGATACCTACATGTTCAACCGTTACCCGCACCAGTTCTCGGGCGGTCAGCGCCAGCGCATCGGCATTGCGCGCAGCCTGGCGCTCAACCCCCGGTTCGTCGTCTGTGACGAGGCGGTCTCGGCCCTGGACGTGTCCATCCAGTCCCAGATTCTGAACCTGCTGTCCGACCTCAAGAAAAAGGCGGGCCTGACCTACCTGTTCATCACCCACGACCTCAGCGTCGTCAAGTACATCAGCGACCGCATCGCCGTCATGTACCTGGGCAATCTCGTCGAACTGGCGGACGCCGAGGCGCTGTTCAGCGACACGCTGCACCCCTATACCGAGGCGCTGCTGTCGGCCATCCCCACCACCGAGGAAAACAACGGCGGCCGCGAGCGCATCCTGCTCGAGGGCGATATTCCCAGCCCGGTCAGCCCGCCGTCCGGCTGCAAGTTCCACACCCGCTGCCGCTACTGCCAGGAAAAGTGCAAACACGAAGTTCCCGAGTGGCGCGAAATCGGCGAAAACCATTGGGTGGCCTGCCACTTCCCGCTGCACGAAAACAACGCCCCCACCGGCGAAGTGATTGAGTGAGTGAACCCCCTGCCCGCCCGGGCAGATACGGAGAAAGGAAAACAGCGATGTTCTTTCAAAAAAAGCTCAAACGCGTCATGACCGACCCCAAAAAGGCCGAGGAACGCTTTGCCAAAACGCTCGAGGAGGCCCCGCTCGAAAAGGGGGACCGCCTGGCGATGATTCTGGCGGCGCTGGCCGTGTTCATCCCGGCGCTGCTGGGCATCTTTGCGGTGATTGCACTGGTGCTGTATTTCTTCTTCTTCCGTCATTTTTAAGCTGTCACGCTTCCCTTGTCCCTATCCTTTAACCCATACAAAGGCGGCCCCGTCTGCGGAACTCTCCGCGGCCGGGGCCGCCTTTTTGTGCGGGCCGCCTTGCCGCACGCCCCCTGCGCTTGACTTTTGCGCAGCCATTTTATAATGGATATGCCTTTTCGGCGCAACACCCGCCCTTGGCGGCAAACTGGGAGGACTACGGTGCAGACGATACTTTGGATGTGCCTCGGCGTTGCGGTGGGCAAATGGCTGTTCCCGCGCAAATGGGCGGGCAATAACAGCAAGTTGCAGACCGCGCTGACCCTGTTGATGATCTTCACGATGGGCCTGTCGCTCGGCAGTGATGAGGACCTGCTGCACAGCCTCACGACAATGGGCGGCGACAGCATCCTGTTCTGCCTGATCCCGATGGCCGCGTCGGTGCTGGTCGTCTACCTTGTCACCCACCTCTGGTTTGACCGCAAGAGAGGGGGGCAGTGAGATGGTGCTTCTGGCTCTGCTGGCGCTGGCAGCCGGGCTGCTGCTCGGCCACTTCGGCGCCGGTTTCCCGCTGTGGGACCTGCTGCTCCACAGCCAGGACGGCGTGCTCAACCTGCTCATGCTGTCGGTGGGCGTCAGCATCGGGCTGCAGCGCGGCATCTGGCAAAGCATGCGCCGCCAGCCCGCCAAGGTGCTCGTCATCCCGCTGGGGGTCACGGCGGGGTCGCTGCTCGGCGGGGTGCTCTGCGCGCTGCTGACCGGCTACCCCCTGGCCGAAAGCGCCTCCATCGCCGCGTGTATGAGCTGGTACAGCCTGGGCGGCGTGACCATCGAGGCGCTGGCGGGCGGCGTGTACGGCGGTGTGGCCTTCCTGAGTAACCTGATGCGGGAGATTCTCTCCTTCTTCTGCATTCCGCTGCTGGCCAAATACCTCAACCCCGCCGCCTGCATCGCCGCCGCCGGCGCCACCAGCGAGGACACCACGCTGCAGGTCATGATGAAATATACCGGCGAGGAAAACGTCGTGCTCTCGGTGTTCAACGGCGTGGTCTGCTCGGCGTTTGTGCCGGTGCTGCTGCCGCTGTGCTACCACCTCGGCCTGCGCTGACCCGCGGCATTGACACCGCCGGGCGCGGGCGGTATGATAAAAGAAAACACGCGCCCGGCAACCTTTATCCTGCTGCCTATTTTTGCGTTAGCTGTTCTTTGACGTAAGCACCAGGCCGCCCGTGCCGCAAGGCAGGAAGGATGGAAATATGCTTACTTTGAAGAACCTGAAATCTATGGTAGAAAATGAACCTCGCATCAAAACGGGGATGCCAACCATTAAGCAGCTTGAGGAATCCGATGCGAAGATCCTTGTCCGTGAAATGGTATCGGATATGCAGATCACGGTCTATCAGAATGGTTATGTGGTTTGTCGCAGAGGCCGGGATGCAACGGTCTTTCGCCTTAAAGACTGTGGCTTTATACATACGGAGCCGCAATGGCAGAAAATGAAAATGCCGTGGGAATGGATGTTTTTGAGAATGAACGGTGGTACATTCGCCTGTATCTTGAAGCGGAAGATCGACTGAACGCCAATTATGAACGGAAGCAGCGGCATCACCAGATTTCCCTGGACGGATTGTACGCAGACCATTGCAGCGGCATGGGGGATTTGACTTGGGATGGCTTGACCGACCTGATTGACCGGGAGGAAGTGGCGCAGGTTCAGAAATTTTTAAACCACATGACGGACAAGCAACGGCGTGTGGTTATCCTCTATTTCATCGAACAGAGAGGCACGCGGGATATTGCGGACGAATTTGCGATTACTCCCCAGGCGGTCAGCGACATGATTAAGAAGGCCATCAATCGTGTGCGCCGGAAGGAAGGCATCAATGCAGTTGGAATTCCACGTGGTATCTATAACTGCCGAACCAGAAGGCGGGGTGAGGATGATGTCTAACGAAATGAAAAATACGAATGCCGAAAAGCTGGTGGACATCAGTACCGTCCAGGTCGATCAGAGCCTGTCGTATGAGGAGCGGGTCAAATCCTATCTCAGCCAGATCGGCAATCCCTACCGATACTTGGATCACGGGTTTATCGTTACCTGTTCCTTCACCGGGGAGCGCACGGTCGAGGACTGCCTGACCAGCTATCTATGTGAAAAATACGGGATTCAGAAAGCCTGATCCTGCTAATGCGGCTTGCCGCCTGTAAGTGGAATTTTATCCCTTGCAGGCGGCTTTTTTTATTTGCCGGTGCAGAAGCAACCACAAAATCTTCTAGAAAAATTTCTTTTTGCGCGCTTTGCTAGCTTGCGAATACCCCCTGAAAAGCTCCGGGATATGAAGGGGATGGCGCTCGATTCCATGCCCTGCACGGTACCTTGACAACTGAATAGCCTGCCCAGATAGATACCTGGCACTGAATATGCATTCTGCGTGTCTTGCCCGGAAAATACATCGCGGAAATCGGGATAGGAACGGGTCTGGGATGAAAACAGGAGAACAATTTTAATTTACTGACAACAGTAGATACCATGCGGCGGAGCCGGCGATCAGCCGGTTCCGCCGTATGTATGTGCCGTTGTCCTTTTGGCATCAAGATTATGCCAAAAGAAACGATGACACAAATTTCAGGAAAGGATGTGAACGATATGGTGACATGGATGATCGGTCTGGCGGGTCTGCTGGTGCTATTGGTCATATTCTGCTGTGCGCGCTCTGCGACACAGGCAGACCAGCACATGGAGCAACTCATGCAGAGCAGAAATGCGATTGGGGAGGGCCAGAATCATGGGTAAAACGTATTTGCGGCACCGAAAATGAGCGGCCCCCAAAAGCTGCCGGATTTGCCCTACTTCTATGGCGCAAATGCGGAACAGTTCGCTTTCTACCGCATTCCCAAGGTGTTTTTCACCGAACCGCTGCTATGTGGTATGTTCACACCAAAATCCATAGCGTTGAACGGGATAACAGTGCGGTGGAGGGCACGCACAAAGCCGAGATCCTTGGTGAAAACAGTATTCACAAAGCGGTGAGCCGGTTTGGCCAGCGCCGCAAGAGAAAGAAAAAGACAAGCCGCATCCAAAATGACAGTTCGCCACCCAAGAAGGAAATCGGCTACAGTTTACCCCAACGGAGTCAGCCGAAGCTGCTGGTGCCGCTGCCGGCGATAAAACGGCGCAGGCATCTGTCGCAAAGAGCGCGGCAAAAGAGACACAAAATAAGAAATCGCTCTTGAATCGGTTCTGGCAGAAGAAACGGTATAAGGAAGCGTATTCAGCAGCGAGAAAAGGCAAAACAGCGTCCGGTGCTGCCGCCAAGGCAACCCAGACGGCGGGGAGTCGGGCAAAGGCAACCATACAGTCTATCTTCCGCAAAAATAAAGGCATCTTTATTGGAATTGGCTGTATCGGATTGTTTGTGCTGATTTTTGGTGCGATCCTTTCCAGTTGTACCGCCCTGATGCAAGGGACACAGAACACCTTTATTTCCTCTACCTACCCCAGTGAAGATGATGCGATTTACGCTGCCGAAAACGCCTATCTTGCCTTAGAGGAGGAACTGAACAACCAAATCAATAATATAGAATCCTCCCACTCGGGCTACGATGAGTACAATTATCAGATTGATGAAATTTCTCACAACCCATACCAGCTGATCTCTTACCTTACGGCAAAGTTTGAAGAGTTCACCTATGGTCAGGTGGCAGGCGAAGTTCACAGCCTGTTTACCCAGCAGTATGAACTGATTCTCTCGGAAGTGATGGAAATACGCACACGCACGGTAACCGATCCAGAGACCGGCGAAGAAACGGAGGAGGAATATGAGTACTGGATTTTGAATGTCACCCTCATCAACCACGGTTTCGATTCCGTAGCCCGCGGCAACATGGACAGTGACCAGGCCGGTCGCTATACCTTATACAATACAACCTATGGGAACAGAAGCTATCTGTTTGATACGGCTACGCTTCCTACTTATACAGGGGATGAAGGTGGGTTTGGCTATGAAATCCCAGCAGAAGCCCTGACAGATGAGCGGTTTGCGAGGATGATAGCCGAAGCAGAAAAGTATCTCGGGTATCCCTATGTTTGGGGCGGCAGTTCACCTTCCACCAGTTTTGATTGCAGCGGCTTTGTCTGCTGGGTCATCAACAACTGTGGCAACGGCTGGAATGTGGGGCGGACAACCGCCAACGGCTTGCGTTCCTATTGTGCGTATGTATCGCCGGAGGAAGCACAGCCGGGTGATCTTATCTTTTTCCAGGGTACTTACAACACAACCGGCGCGTCCCATGTCGGCATCTATGTGGGTAACGGGATGATGATTCATTGTGGAGATCCGGTGCAGTACACAAGTGTTCAAACTTCCTATTGGCAGAGCCATTTCCTGGCCTATGGAAGAATCCAGTGAGTAAAGGAGTGACGATGACATGAGCAAAAAACTGGGCCGTTATCTCGAAGATATCGAGAAAACGGAAAAGAAAATGGCGGAACTGAAAGCGCACCTGGAAGCGGTGCGCCAGTCCCAAAAAGCGGATGAAGATGCGGAGATTGTCCGCAGCATCCACAGTATGAACGTGAAGGGATGGGATTTGATCCGGTTGCTGGACAGTATCCAGAACGGCACGGTGGAACTGCGGCCCGCAGAATCCACCGGTGGCTCCGATGCCCCGCCGGTGGATGATGTCCCGGAAAATCTGCCGGCCTTCGATGAAGAAGAAGCCGGCTTTGACAACCAGACGCCGGATGCGGTGTCAGAAAGTGAGGATTGAAACAATGAAAAAAAAGAAATTGCTGTCGCTTTTGGCGACCTTCTGCATGGTGCTGATGCTTTGCCCGGTGACGGCTTTCGCCTATTCGGAACCCGAGACGGAGGCAGAACCCACTCCCACCCCGGAACCGGTCATTGAGGAACCGGTGGAGGAAGATACATCCTTTTCCATCTCTGGCAATGGCGAAGTCCTGGACGATATTACCGATGATTCCAGTAAGGAGTTTTTCACCGTGACCACGGCAAACGGGAACACCTTCTTCCTGGTCATTGACCGCAGCCGGAATACCGAGAATGTGTATATGCTCTCCATGATCGATGAAGCCGACCTTCAGGATTTTATCGAGGAGGGTGAGGATGAAGAGTCTTCCCAGGGAACCGTAGTACTGGAGGAGCCGGTGAAACCGGTCGAGGAACCTGATCCAACGGAGGAACCGGTGAAAGTCGAGGAAGAATCGTCCAATGGGATGTCTATCCTTCTTGTATTGATCCTGCTGACCGCTCTTGGCGGTGTGGGAGCGTATTTCTACTTTAAGATTTACAAACCTCAGCATGAGCCGGATGAATCTGAAAGCGAGAACATGGAAATCAGTGATGGCCTGGAAACCATCAACGAAGATGAAACGGCGGATGCCGATGAAGATGCGGACGCCGATTCGGATGAAAACCTGTAATGTAACATAAACAGCTTGGAGGGCGGCCGGTATGGCTGCCCTCCACAATTTTTAGGAGGGTACTATGATTTTAGTGATTGCAGAGAAACCCAGTGTGTCAGGCAGCCTGTCCAAGGTCATTGGCGCAACCAGCCGAAAAAACGGCTATTTTGAAGGCGGCGGGTATCTTGTCAGCTGGTGTTTGGGGCACCTGGCTGAATATGTGGAACCCAATGCCTATGACAAAAAGTGTGAGCGTTGGCATTATGAAGATCTGCCCATCATCCCGGACACCTGGCGACTTGCGGTAGCGGAGGCGAAAAAAGAGCAGTTTAAGGTGCTCTCTGACCTCTTGAACCGATCTGATCTCGAATACATCGTCAACGCCTGTGATGCCGGGCGCGAGGGTGAATCCATCTTCCGCAGGGTGTACGCCCTGGCGGGGAGTAAAGCGCCCGTCAAACGTCTCTGGATCTCCAGCATGGAGGATGTGTCCATCCGGGATGGGTTTGCACACCTGAAGGACAGCAGTGACTATGACCATCTCTTCCAGGCGGCGGAGTGCCGCGCGAAGGCCGATTGGCTGGTGGGGATGAATGCAACGCGAGTCTTCACCACCAAATACTACAAGCGGTTGGTCATCGGGCGAGTGCAGACTCCGACCCTGGCTATGCTGGTGGAACGCCAGCATAAAATGGACAATTTTGTGCGGGAATCTTATTATAAAGTTTCGTTGAGCGGCGACGGGCTGACCGTTACCTCAGACCCGATCAAGGAAGAAACCGAGGCCAATCATCTGGTGCAGAATTGCCAGGGGAAACCGGCCACGGTGACCAAACTGGAAAAGACAAAGAAAACGACAAAATCGCCCCGGCTCTATGACCTGACCACCCTGCAGAGGGAGGCAAACCGCGTCTTTGGTTATACGGCCCAGGATACCCTGAATACGCTGCAGGAGCTGTACGAGGAAAAACTGGTGACCTACCCCAGGACGGACAGTCAGTACATCACCGAGGATATGGCCGGGACGGTGCAGGGGTTGCTCACCGACCTGCCGAAAATTGTCCCGTTTCTTTCGGAAATCGCTATTGGAGATCAGGTCAGCAGCCTGGTGAACAATGCCAAGGTGACTGACCACCACGCCATTCTGCCCACCCAGGAGGCAACCAAGACAGACCTTTCCAGTCTGAGTGAAAAGCAGAAAAATATTTTCCATCTTGTGGGTCAGCGGCTTGCCCAGGCAGTATCGTCTGACTGCATCTATGAGGAGACGGCGGTTGAGGTACTGTGCGAAGGTGCTACGTTCAAGGCCAAAGGCAAGGTTGTGCTGGAGCCGGGATACCAGGCTATCGAGGATGCGTTTCGTACCTATTATAATAAGGTGAAGGAAACTGATGAGAAGGCAGATATTCCCGCTTCCTTGACAGAAGGCACGGAACTGAGATCGGTGCAGGCCAGAAAGAGTCAGCACTTTACCTCTCCGCCCAAGGCATAAGTGGAAAAGATTATCTGCCCATTGACGCGACGGTGCATATCGACGGCCGGGAGTTCCGCGTGGACACGGTGGACTTTGCGCGTGGAAAAGTCAGTCTGCAGGACATGACGATGGCGCGGGAGGCACGGTATCCGCTCTTTCGGGAGGAACCGGTCGAGTTTGTCCGTACACTCTACGAGCAGGAAGAACCCCAGTTTGATTTTGCAACCGAGGAACAGGTATTCATTGCTATCCAGCAATCTCGGTATACCTATGAGGATTTCTCCGGCGAACAGATGGATGCGATTTATGCGGCGGCTCAGAAGAACTTGAACCTTCTGCCGATGCTGAACCCGGATTTTTCTGTGGAGCAGATGCAGCTGATCGCGGATATTGAAGACCGGGTGCGCAAAAATGAGCGTGTTGCCTATGACGGGATGCTGCTGCCCCTGACCGGCCACGTTATGACACCGGAAGAAATCAACGCGGCGCGGAAAGAATACCGGTTGCCGTTAGAACCGTTTACCCAAACCAGCGATTCGCTGGGAAAACAGGCGCAGCCCACCCAACCGGCAGTAACCCAGGAAAAGCGCAATTTCCACATCACCGATGATGACCTTGGTGCGGGTGGCCCGAAAGCAAAGTTCCGAGCCAACATGGATGCTATTCATTTGACACGGCACAGGACGCGCAGGAGAAGGCGGCTGAATTAAGCGCACAATATCGGGAGGAGACGGCAGTAGGGCCAGTCTTTCAAGATGGCAACCAGCACCGCCCGGAACCGTCCATCACCTTCTTTGTGGCAGAATGTATGGAGTACCCCGTCTTGGGTGAATACCATGACAATTTGACCTTGGATGAAGCATTTTCCCTGTATCAAGCCATTCCCGACGAACGGCGCAATGGAATCAAGGGAATCGGCTTTCGGCTGGAAGATGGGAGCAGCTATGATGGCGATTATGAGCTGATGCGGGGCGGCGTTACCTCACGGGACTTGATTGCCCTGGTTCCACATTGTCAGGAAAGCCCGCTGGTACAAAAGGCAATCAAGGATTTAAATGCGCTTTTATCCAGCCAACAGGAGCAAGACCATTCTGCGGAAAAACCTGCCCAAAGAGAAGCTGGTGAACGGCAGTCTGTCCTTCAAGCATTGCGTACCCGTCAGGCCAAGCAGAAAGCGCAGGAAAAATCAGACGAGCCGAAGAAAGCGCACACGCCAAGGGAAGGAGAGCCAGAATTATGAGAATGATTTCTTTTGATAAGGATGAATACATCGTGATGGCGATGTTTGAAGCAGAAAGCTGTCAGGCCACGATTGGCAAGATAGAAGAGATCCTTCCCTTCATTCAAAAAGATACTGAACTGGTAAAAATCGTGACCGGCACTATTGAGAAGATGAAGCGTATGTCGGATGAGCAGTTTGCTCAGCTTGATTTGGAGCCATACCGCCGGGAGGATGAGGACGAGTGAACGTCAACCAATTTGCGGTCTATCAGGTCAAGGAGGGCGCGGCATACCGGCATCTGCGATTTCGTTCCTATGATGAATTACTGCAAAACGGATTTAGGGTTGATGTGGCGAACTACCAGCCGGTATATCTCTCTCAAATGGCCCTAGGCGATACGGCGGAAACAATCGTCCAGCGGTTCAGAACAAAACTGCCGCGCTCATTCAAAGGACATATCATCAGTGTCAGCGATGTGATTGTGATGAACCGGGCCGGCGAAGTCTCATCCTATTTCGTTGATAAGGGCAAGCTGATCGCTCTTGCCGATTTTCTTCGTCTCAACTCTTCTGGCACCCTTGTCTCGATGGACACGAGAGATTATCGGATTGAAGGTAAGCCAGGCACCTGGCTGGCCTGTGACGATGTGATTGTTGATGGTAGGCGCTTCTTCTTGATGCAAAATGAGCAGATGAAGAATGCTGCGGCTTATGCGGTGGTGGATGAGAGCGGCAAACTTATTGTGGATACAGCGCAGAAATTTGATGAGGATGTCCTTCGCCTGATCCGTGAGCACCTGCATCCACCGCAGCCGGTTCACCAGGAGCAGGCGAAGCAGCCGCCAATGGAGAACCGGCAAAAGGCGTTTGAGAATGGTGAATACCTCCGTGCAGCGGAAATGACCGAAGAGCAGAACTACTCTTTTATTGATGGAAGGATTAACAATCTCCCGCCGAAACGTCAAAAGGCAGGGCAGAGGCCCTCAGTGCTGAAGCGTCTACACGAGAAGCAAGCAGCGATTGCAGCGCGCAGAGGAAAGCCTATGCCGCAGGTGGGGCTTGAACAGGCAGCAGAGCGAAACCGTAAATAACGAAGATGAGCGCCTAGCCATATCTTGTGGCTAGACGCTCTCTTCTTTTTGAGCAAATCCTTAGCAAAAATATTTTTATTTTTTGATTGCGTTGATTTTTCACAAAAAAGTGGCTATAATAGAGTTGAAATAAGGAATTAGGAGGCAACTTTATGCTGATTCAATTAAGCGTGGAGAACTATCTCTCTATCAAAGATAAAGTCGTCCTGTCTTTGCTAGCCAGCAGAGACAGTGAGCATCCAGAACACCTCATTTGGGGCGAAAATAAAAATTATTTAAAATCTGCAGTCATTTATGGAGCCAATGCTTCTGGGAAATCCAATGTGTTGAATGCATTTTGGTTCATGGTCAACTATGTTCTGACTTCGCATAATCAGCAAGTCCATAAAGCAATTGAGCGTACTCCTTTCAAGTTCGACAAGGAGACACCTGCCCGTCCCAGCAGTTTTGAAGTCATCTTTACTGCAAATGGTATCCGGTATGCCTATGGATTTTCTGTAACGGATAAGGCCGTGATAGAAGAATATCTATATTACTACCCAAACGGGAGACAGGCAATCATCTTCGAGCGAAAGGACACAACGGACTTTCGCTTTACGGTGGACATCGATGAACAGAACACACTCAAGGACCGCACATCAGCCAACAAACTTTATCTTTCTGTTGCATCAAACTGGAGCTATGCCAAAGTAATCCCTGTCCTGGAGTGGTTTGCCTCTTGCCAAATAATCACCAAAAATTCTGTTGCAGATGCTTATGGAATTGAAGCAGAGCAACTCAAAGATGACGATTACCGGCGGGTGATTGCTTCTATGCTACGCGTCGCAGATTTTGGAATACAGTCTCTCCAAGTGCGTGAGGCAGACCCAATTCCCTCTAAGCGCAACGATATATTTACCAATATTGATGCAGTTCACACAGTGCAAGACGCAGATGGAAACACATCTTCCTACACGCTGAACATGACAGAGGAATCTGATGGCACCAACAGCTATTTCAAGCTGATCGGCGTTGTAAAAAGAGCCTTGGATCAGGGAACGCTTCTTGTCGCCGATGAGATGGACGCCCACCTTCACCCTCTTTTGACTAAGCATCTGGTTTCTCTCTTTAACAGCGATGAATTCAATCCGAATGGGGCGCAGTTGATTTTTACATCGCACAACACCAATCTCTTGGATTTAGATGTGTTGCGTAGAGATCAAATTTGGTTTACAGAAAAAGACGAGCAGACCGCAGCTACAGATTTGTTCTCCCTTTATGATTTTTCAATTCGTAAAGACGCCAAAGTCGAGAAGGGCTATTTGATTGGCCGTTATGGTGCCATCCCCTTCATTAAGGGAGGAATGTAAAATGGCACGTGGTAGAATTGAAAAGCGTGGTCAGCGGCACAGAAAAGTAAAACCGGTCATCCTGATCGTAACAGAAGGTTCTCAAACTGAGCCGAAATACTTTGCGCACTATCGTAACCGGCAAACTAACATTGATATTCGTGTCGTTGGCAGCCGAAGCAGTGGGGGCGAAACCGATTACCTCAGCTTGATTCGGAAAGCAGTGGAATATCAGAACAAAAATGAAATATCTGTATCAGACGGAGACGCTGTATGGGTCGTTGCTGATGCCGATGTAAATTATAATAACCCTGATCCTATCGCTGCCAAAGACCACCTGCTATCCAAAGCAAGGAAAATGGCAGAGTCAAAGGGAATTCACATTGCGATTTCAAATCCTTGCTTTGAGTTTTGGTATTTGCTGCATTTCCAGTATACAACAAAATTCCTCAGAGACTACCCAGCAGCAAAGTCGGCCCTGACCGCATACCTCCCGGATTATGAGAAAACCGATGATGTGTATACGAAGTTATCTGAACATACAACTGACGCGATCCAGAATGCAAAGCGTGTAGAACAATACCACATTCAAAATGGCGACAATAAACCGTTTGGGATCGCTGTTAATCCATTTACTGACATATATCAATTGGTGGAATCACTCCTTTAAGTGAGTACAGAGGTTTTTCGATCTCGTGAAATTTCAGAACAAGATTTTGTATAACTAAGTAACCCGGAGATGTTGAATTTATATAGAGGAGACGCCAGACATATGACATCAGAAGTGATTACAACAGTTGCAGAGTATGTGGCAGGGCTCGGCCTTGATGCGATGAAAGAGCGAGTCCACGATAAATTGGATGAACAGAAACTTCGGGCTGAACTGGTCAATTATATCGAGCGTCAGCGTGAATATAACGAGATGTGCACGATAGCGGAGGAAATAGATTTCCAAGGCCTTGTGGAGTATATACAGAATAATCTTCTTGAACAAGCTGGTGTACGTATATTCGACTCTAATAGCAAGAAGCGTGGGCAAGCAAGGAAAGAAATAGTAGATGCCGCGGTCGAGTGTTCAAATGCTGATACGAAAGAAGCAAAATGCCGGGTGGCCACATATATTTCCATCTGCCTTGATATAATTCGCGGATTTTATAAAGAGCACCATTTCTCCATGAAGGACTATCTTCTTTCCGATATGATTGTGGACGCCGTAGCGGAAGAAGTGCATGAAGCACAGACAGCTACGGTGGCTGCCGTGGATAATGCAAAAGAACAAATCCTATCAAAACTCGATAATACAGGATCCCTCTTTTCCATAGATAAGGCAGTGGATCTTGCTGATGCTGGGGAAGTCGATACGATAGGCTCTAGCATAAAAAAATTACTTGACCACATAACCCTTGAGCATCCATATTATCCATATTATGGCTATGATTATCAAAATGGAATGATTCTGAGCAAGCCGCTGACGTCAGAAGCGAAGAAGCTTTATCCTCCCAAAATCGTCCTAACCGGTTCAGTCAAATTCGGTGATCAGTATTACAGTGACCCGAATGGGAATCCGTTGAATTATGCCTACCGGCATCAGATTCCCATCACCATGGAAGTGTCAAAGGCTATAAAGTTGCTTGGTGAAGAACCGGATCCTAGCCAAGATGAAGTGGCCGTACTTAAAGGTAACACTGTGATTGCAATGCCGCCCAAATTTCCGCCAGCGTTTCCCTGCGCAATTAAAGTAGGCAATAAAACCTTCTTTGAATATGTACTTTTGCGTACACAAGAAATACTCGATGATGGTACTTATGTCATTGGAAATAAAGAACAGGGCGGTCGTTTTCATTTTGAAATCAGGATTAATCCACAGAATCCGAACAAGCCTGACTTCAAAATAAACATGCGCAATGCGACGAACAAGGAGCTGCTGAAGTATGCACAGTTTATGAGTACGCTCTCAAGAGAAAAAAATCTTCATATTTATGGGCTGGAACTGAGGGAGGACATTATTGCCGGGAACATAAACGATATAAATTATAAGACTGAATTTGCTTCACTCGATGAGGAGATCGATTTCCTTGAGCGTGTATGTGCCATAGAGGATTACTTTGGAGTTGTACTTTCTCCCTGTGGAGAAATAAGCAATAGGGAATATGAAGCTGTTCTTTATATCTCAGATCTTATTAGAAATAATGAGGTTAGAGGAACATGGAGTAAGGCAACCTTTACCGGTGTTATGAGCCAGCATTTCCGTAATGAACTGCTTAGGATGGACAATAAACTGTATATGTTCTCTTATGTAGGAACCAGCCATGTAGAACTGTTTGGGGCCGAGTTTGAATTCCGATTCATGCGCACTTTTAAATGTGCACGAATGGTTGACTTCGAGAAAGTAAAGCGGAAAGCGGAAGTACTTGATGACGGGGATGAAATCAAAATCACATTTATGGCGGGTGATGATAAAGAAACTATTGATACATTGAAGATCCCTGAAAAGATTGAGAGTGCATAATAGTCAACTTCTATGAAATTATGTATTCCCCCCTCTACCTGCCGATCTGGATACCAAGATTTAATTATAATGCCCGCAAGTAGCGAACAATTTTGCTTGGCTACTTGTGGGCGTTTCCTTTTTGTTTAGACTGTCTTTGAATGAACACTCCCGAACCCATAACGTAAAACACATCATCCTGACTTCACTTTCGTAAGCGTAAAATAAACGGGCGCCTTGCCAGAAGAGAAAAACTCTGCCACACTATAAGAGTCTAAGGAAGTACACAGTAGTATCAGATAGTATTCAAGACTTTGAGATAGTGAGGTAACGGCATGGAGCAACTGGAGAGTTTGCAGAGAGTCAACCGGCAGCAGCGGCTGGCAGAATGGGGCCGGCGGGTGGAGGCCTGCCGGAACAGCGGGCTGACAGTAGTGCAGTGGTGCCAGGAAAATGGGATCGCAGTATCCACCTATTTTTCCTGGCAGAGGAAGGTGTTCCAGGCCTTGAAGGAAGTCCAGGAGGTAACCTTCGCAGAAGTGCCGGTCATGGAGGCTTCTCCATTCCCCGGGCACGTGGTAGCATCTCTGGAAATCAGCGGCGTGCAGATCCAAGTCTACGAGGGAGCGGATACGAATACGCTGCAAGCACTGCTCCAGGCGGCGAAGTCATGCTGAACGATTTCAACTGCAGCTGCCCCATTTACATTGCATGCGGATACACGGATCTGCGGCGGGGAATTGACGGACTGGCCAGCATTGTGCAGTCTCAGTTTCAGCTGGACCCCTTTCAGAAAATGTTGTTCCTGTTCTGCGGCAGAAGACAAGACCGCATCAAGGGATTGTACTGGGAGGGAGACGGATTTCTCTTGCTGTATAAACGACTGGAGAACGGAGCGTTCCAGTGGCCGCGAAACAAAGACGAGGTGCGGCAGCTGACGCCGCAGCAGTACCGCTGGCTGATGGAAGGACTGAAGACCGAGCAGCCAAAGGCAAACAAGGCGGTGTCCGGTTTGAGCATTCTCTAAAGCCGAAACGTGGCGAAAACACTGGATTTTTATGCGGTTTTGTGGTATGATTTTCCCATGGAAAACAAGAAGAACACAGCCACAAACAACCCGGAAATAGTGACCCTCTCACGGGAGGAATATGAATCTCAGCAGGCACAATTGACTGAGTTAAAGCTCCAGAACCAATGGCTTCTGGAGCAGCTTGGACTTGCCAAGAAGCGTCAGTTTGGCGCGTCCTCCGAGCGGCTCCAAGAGGGCCTTATGGACCAGCTGTCTCTCATGGCCAATGAGGCGGAAGCCTATGCCTATGGGACCAAGAATGCCACAGCGGAGCAGGTGAAGGTGAAAGCCCACGCCCGGAAACGGCAGAGCGGCAATGTGCTGGACATTGTGCCGGAAGGAACCCCCACGGAAGTGGTGGAGCACCGGCTTTCCGAAGAGGAACGCATCTGCGATACCTGCGGCTCGGTGATGGAGGAGATCGGGAAAGAAGTCCGCCGGAGCCTGAAGATGGAACCGGCCCGGTTCTGGATTCAGGAAGATGTGTACTACACCTACGCCTGCAAGCAGTGCGAGGCGGAAACGGGGGAAGGAAATCTCCGAAAGACACCCAAAAAGCCCACATTCTGCCCTGGCAGTTTTGCCTCTCCGGAAGCAGCGGCCCACATTATGACCCAGAAATTTGTCATGTACTCGCCGCTGTACCGTCTGGAGCAGGAGTTTCAGAGGCAGGGGCTGAAGCTGTCCCGGCAGACCATGGCCAACTGGATCCTGCAGGCCTCAGACACCTGGCTGCGGCCTGTGTATGACGCACTGCACCGGAAGCTGTGCCAAGAAAGCGTACTGCACGGGGACGAAACCACACTGCAGGTGCTGAAGGAACCGGGCAGGACTTCTACAAGCAAGTCCTATATGTGGCTCTACCGGACCAGCGGCTGTGCCAAACAGCCCATTGTGCTGTATGAGTACCAGCCCAGCCGGAAGGCGGAGCATGCCCAAGCTTTTCTCAAGGACTTCTCCGGATGGCTCCACGCGGACGGCTACCAGGGCTACCACAAACTGCCGGAGAAGATCCGGGTGGTGGGCTGCTGGGCCCACGCCAGGAGAAAATTTGACGAGGCACTGCAGACACTGCCCAAGGAAAAACGGCAGGGTTCTCCGGCGGCAGTTGGCGAGTGCTATTGTACCAAGCTGTTTCAGCTGGAGGAAACCCTTTCTGAGTTGACAGCAGAAGAACGATACAACAAGCGTTTGGAACTGGAAAAACCAATTCTGGACGCTCTGTTGGCGTGGGCTGAGGATGCCAGTGCCAAGACGGCGCCCAAGTCTGCCCTGGGCAAGGCGTTGCACTATCTGCGAGAACAGTGGCCTTATCTGGTGCGCTATCTGGAGGACGGGAGGCTGGAGCTGTCCAACAACCGCGCAGAGCGCAGCATAAAGCCCTTTGTGATGGGCAGGAAGAATTGGCTATTCTCCAATACCCCGGCCGGGGCCCAGTCCAGCGCTGTGATTTACAGTCTGATTGAGACCGCAAAGGAGAACGACCTGGATCCTTACCGCTATCTGGTTTGGCTTCTCCACAATGCACCTGAACAGAGCCAAAAGGATGAGGATTGGCCGGAATTTTTCCTCCCTGTGAATGCACCGAAGGAATGCAGAAGCTAAAATCTAATGGAATCCCTGACCGCCATCTCAATGCCTGGCCGCTGAGGTGGCGGCCTTTTTTATACGCCCGGAGGTTTGACGGTTACTCACTTTCGGCAAATAATTGAATTATTGCCGAAAATAAAATGACATTCATTATAAGATAAGACATTCTATAATCAAAGCTATCATAGGTCATACTGTTTCGTGAGTTCCGTCTCTTTTGCTGGGACCCTGCCAAGGATTGCTTCCACGTTGGCGCAGACCGTTTTCATCTCACCGGCATAGTCTTTAAAATAATCGTAAGTCTCCTGCTGGGCCTTTCGCTGAATAGTCAGATTTTCCTTCTCCTGCTTTAGTGACTTCATAGAAGGTATCTTATCGTCCGGGGAATGCAATTTTAAAAACTTCACAGCGGCCTCGTACAATTCGATTTCGGCTTGGTGTTCCAGCCGGAATTTTTTCTTATTCGGGGCCTTGAGCATTTCGCGGTATGTCCCTTTATTGGCCAGGTACTGTCCCGTGTAGTGTATGAGCTGATTGACGGATTTTAGTCTATCCTCAGTATGCCGCAACGTTTTCCGTGCTTCTTTTCGCTTTGCTACCAGATCGTCATAAGCGGATTGCAGTTCCTCTCTGGAGTCGAAACCATTTTCCTGAATGTAAGCAATAGTCTTGGCCATCTGCTGCAGGTTCGAGATTTTGACTTTCTGCGCATATTCTCAGCAAAGATGTATGAGCTGATGGGATGGAATACTGCTTGCCGATATAAAATTCTGGGGCACAAAATTGTATATGACGATGAAATGCTTTACATCTTTGACCTTTTGGAGACTGAGATTTTTTTGGATGTGCGAAAAGCAGAGGCTAAAAAAGAAGGTGCACAGGCAAGGACCTCAAAAGAAACGGAAAATGTAGAGAAAATGATTATGGAAGGTGTTGATCTGACTTCTCACGGTGATAATACCCCGGTCTCCATGCGTGAAAGAAAGGCATATTATCCGGCTGACTGGCGTGATTCTTTTGGTTTGCCGGTGGAGGAACATAGCCGGGCATTGCAAATTGATATAAAAGATGGATATGCGGAATTCAATGTACTTTCCGATCATAAAGGGGATAGTGCGCCCTCTTCCGGGAGGCGAGCAAATGAATAGCAGTATGCCCGGAATATCGTTTGAACTTCAAAGTAATAGAGTTTATATTTTTCATTCGACAATCCTGGCATTAGACGAGCCCAAATATATCCGACTGCTCTTTAACCTAGAAAAAAAGCACCTGGCGGTGCAGACGTGCGCCAGGCGAATGCCGGAAAGTTTTGTGGTTCCCCGATATGAACCGGAAACCTGGGCTTTCCCGATTTCAAGTTTTCCCTTGTCTAAAATGCTGTCCGAATGCTGCGCATGGGAAAGAGATAAAACATATCGTGTTTTTGGAGAACTCCATAAGGACTATCGCCTGGTTGAATTTGATTTGACCCAGGCAGTCATTTACACGGAAGAATAAGAGATAACTGTGCCAACAGGACCTTTGAGCAATCAGAGGCCCTATTTTTTTGCACATTTTTGAGGGTGACGCCGCTCTTCATTAGAAAAAACACCCCAAAAAATTTGTTCCTTACTTGACAACAGGAGGAGGAAAACAATTATGAGACAGTGTGACAATGGCCATTTTTACGATGAATCCAGATTCGATAGCTGCCCCTACTGCCAGGAGGGCGCCGGGGTCGGAAAGACGGTTGCGGCCGGAACGGTAGGGAAGACCGTGGCTGCTGTGCCGGGAGGCGCTGCGCCGGAAGCAGACAGAGGCAAGACGGTGGGCATTATTAAAAAGAAGATCGGTATTGATCCTGCAGTAGGATTCTTGGTCTGTGTTTCCGGTCCCCATCGCGGCGCAGATTATAAGCTGGTAGCAGGCAGAAACTTCATAGGACGGGCAGCGGCGATGGATGTGGCCCTGGCGGATGACGATACCGTGTCCAGAGAAAGCCATGCATTGGTTACATATGACGCCAAGCATAACAGCTTTTCCCTTTCTCCCGGCCAGGGCAGGGGCATCACTTACTGCAACGACGAACAGGTGGAAATGGTACGCCCCTTAAAAGCCTACGATGTGATCGAGGTGGGAAAGAGCCAGCTTCTCTTCCTGCCCCTGTGCGGCGAGCAATTCCAGTGGAATGAGGAGTAAAGGATGGAGCGTGTACTTTCATGGTTAAACCAGCCGCTGTTTCCGGATACCGTCATCCGCGTCTGGATGGCGGTTGCGGCGGGCGCAGCGCTTCTATTGGCGCTGATTCTCGCCTTTTTCCTGATACGGCGGAAGAAGAAAAAGAAGCGGGGTGATCAGGCGGTGGAAGAACCGATTACGGAACGTCCGGAACCGCTGCCGGAACTGGAGCTTGCCAACCTACAGGGCGTTGGCAGCCGGGAAGAACAGCAGGACGCTTTCGGCATCTCCCGCATGGATCGTTATGAGGAAGACGGGCTGCTCGCTGTGCTGTGCGACGGTATGGGCGGTATGGCGGAGGGCGGCATGATCGCTGCGGAAACTGCCTCCCAGTTGATGGGGATCTTTCCTTGGGCAGATGACAGCGATGTGCCCGGCTGGGTATACCAGCGAAGCGCCAGAGTCTACCAGCAGTTTCGCGGGCACGGGGGGACTACCCTGGTGGCGGCCCTGCTCAAAGAGAATCGCCTCTCCTTCTGGTGCGTAGGCGACAGCGATTTGTTCCTGCTCAGGGAAAACAAACTCTATGGGTTAAATACCCGGCAGGAATTTAAGAACGATTTGATTTTGAGGGCACTGGACGGGGCGTTCCCCGTGGAGGAAGCGTTTCAAGATCCTCAGGCGGGAGCCCTTTCGGAGTACATAGGAAAAGAAGAAGTGACATGCGACTATACCCGTATGCCCTTTCTTCTCCAGCCGGAGGACGCGCTGCTGCTCTGCTCGGACGGGGTGAGCGATACACTGACCTTGAAGCAGATCCGGGAAGCCATGGAGCTTCCCCCCCAGGCGTGCTGCGACAAGCTGGAGGAGGAAATCCTGGCCGCCGGAAAGCCGGGCCAGGATAACTATACGGCCATCGCATTGAAATACCATGGAAAAAATGAGGAGGAATCATAATGGAAGCGAAAAAGTCATCGGGCAAGCAGGTTGTTGCTATCCTGCTGCTGGTTATTGGCCTGGCCGCCGGTGTGTTCGGCGTATTGGGCCTGGTAGGCGGGGGCGGTATGGATCCCTATGAGGCGCGCAAGAGCGTCGTCATGGTGTACTCCTATCTCCAGCTTACCGATGGTCAGTCCGCCGGTGCCATGGGCACTGGTTTTGCCATCGGGAAACCCGGCGAACCGGTGGAATATATTGTGACCAACGGCCATGTGGTGGAATACGGCTATATGGGTCCCAAAGTATTTGCGGAGCAAGTATCTTCGGCAGGCGTGCAGGTATACTTCTCTGCAGCGGAAAATGATTATGTTACAGCGGAGGTGGTCTATTATTCTGCTTCCAATGAGAAGGATATTGCGATTATCAGATTGCCGTCAAAGACGGATAAACGAGAAGCCATTCCCATCAGGGACGCAGATGATGTTGCTGTCGGCGACACCGCTTTCGCGCTGGGGTATCCGAGCGTGGCAAGCCAAAGCCAGCAATTCAACACCTACGACGAGGATGACATTACACTGACCAAGGGGATCATCAGCAAGCGCACTAAGCCGGCATGGAGCAGCTACGACGCGTTTCAGATGGATGTATATATCAATCACGGCAATTCCGGCGGCCCGTTGGTAGATGAACGGGGAAATTTGATTGGAATCAACGCTTCCGGCGCAGTGGATGAGCAGGGCAAGAGCGAAGGCGTAAACTTTGCCATTACCTCTGCGGAATTAATCAAAGCTCTGGACAGCGAAAGAATCGAATACACCATGGCAGGCGGCGGACTCTCCTGGACCCAGCCCTGGTTTGCCTATGTGTTCCTGCCCATCGGCGTGCTGGCGCTCATCGGCGGCATCATCCTGCTGGTAACGTCCCAGAAGGGCGTACAGGGGGCTCCGGCACCTGCCGGCGCTGCCGCAGGTATGGGATCTGGAAAAGCGCCTGCAAGAGGCGGCCGCGGCCCTGTGGAAAAACGGGCTGTGCTGCGCGGCGTGACAGGAAAATACTCTGGCCAGAGCTTTGACCTGTTAAAGGGCAAGGTGGTCATCGGCCGAGACCCGGCAACCTGTAACATCGTATTCGATAAAAACACGCCGGGTATCAGCGGGCGGCACTGCCAGCTAGTCTACGACCCGAATGAAGACTGCTTTATCATCACCGATCTGGGATCGTCCTACGGCACGTTCCTGGGCAACGGCAAAAAGCTGACGGCGAATGTGGCGGAAAAATTGTCGACCGGGGACACCTTCTACCTGTGCGACAACGCCAACCGGTTTGTGGTGAGCAAGGAGTAACCCGTTATGGCAGGGTATTGTTTAAAAAACGGAAGAATCCAGGAAGCGTGGGGAGAGGACGCCGCCGGTCGGGAACTGGCGGCTGTCTTCCACCTGACTGCAGACGGTGAAATGAAAGAACTCCACGAGTTCCCGGCGCTGTCGGAAGGTGAAGGGGCGCTGGCGTATGCAGGTGAGTTCTACATTGAACCCCTGGAAGTACAGATTGAATTTCTAAAAGCGGCCAATGCAGAAAAATGGCTGGAGGCGCTGCTCTTGCGGCATGTCGACCGGGTGCGGCAGGTATCGGAGGAACTCTTTGTCATAGCTGAGATAAAATCGTTTGGAGCATGAATGCAACGGACGCGATGGGGGATATTTTGTTCTTTGCCCTTGGAGTATGTTTGTTTCTCTTCGGAATCATTTTGGCATTCTGTCGGACTGTACGGTCAAAGCGTCGCTGCCGGAGAAGAGTGAACGCCGTCATCTGCGATGTGGACGTCAGCTGGACAGACGACGATTTCACCGATTTCTTCATTATCAACTATAAATACCATCCGGTCTACCAGTACACATTGGATGGACAGGAGTATCGGGTAGTATCCCGGGTAGAGTATTCCAAAAAGGACGAAATCAAAGTCGGTAGTTATGAGGTGCTCTTTGTGGATGAAAAGAATCCCCGGTACTTTTCCTGCCCCTCTGAGAATAGGGAACGTGTAATCAGCGCCCTTATCTGGTCTGTGCTGGGAGTTGCCTTTGCACTTTTTCCTTTAGTGGGCTGGGGCGGGTGGATCGGGTTTCTGGTGGCGCTGGGATTGCTCCTGCTGGGTGATCTGTGTTACGATGCCTGGTCCAAAAATCGGAAGGAGTGACTGTATTTTGCTATCAAAATACATCGTTTTATACTTAAAATACATTGCTTGAGGAGGTGGGAGAATGAATCCGGAACGTGTTTGTTATGGCTGTTTCGCGGAAAAAGAACCGGGGATTCCATGCCCCCGATGCGGATTTAATGAGAACGACGAGCAGCCCTATCTTGCGCTGCCCCTGGGTACGATCCTAAACGGGAGATATCTGGTAGGAAAGGTGCTTGGCATTGGCGGGTTCGGTATCACCTATCTGGGATACGACCTGACACTGGAGATCAAGGTTGCGATTAAAGAATATATGCCCTCCGCCCTGGCCACAAGGCATCCGGACCACTACAGTGTGGCGCTGACCGGACGGGTGGAGGAGGATTACCAGTACGGTATGGAGCGCTTTTTGGATGAAGCGAAGATCCTTGCCAAGCTGCAAAACACCCCGCATATCGTATCGGTGCAGAACTATTTCAAAGAGAACGGCACCGCATACTTTGTGATGGAGTACATAGACGGTATGAGCCTGAAAGCCTACCTGGCAAAAAACGGGGATAAGATCCCCTATAACCAGGCGATTGCCATTCTGCAGCCGATCATGGAAGCGCTGGTTCAGGTGCATGCGCTGAACCTCCTGCACCGGGACATCAGCCCGGACAATATCTATATCACATCCAAAGGCGAAAGCCGTCTGCTGGATTTCGGCGCGGCGCGGTTCGCACTGGGGGACGGCAAGAGCGTGTCGGTCATCTTAAAACATGGCTACGCGCCGGAGGAACAGTATTCCAGCCACGGCAATCAGGGACCGTGGACGGATGTTTACGCCATGGGCGCTACCCTGTACCGCTGCATTACCGGGCAGCTTCCGCCAGATTCGGTGGAACGGATCCATGGGGATACCATGAAAAGGCCGTCGGAGCTGGGGTTCCGTATTCCGGCTAATGTGGAAAACGCCATCATGAAAGCGTTGGCGGTAAAAACCGAGGATCGTTTCCCCAATATGGAGGCATTCATCGGGGCACTGAACGGGCGCGTTTCCGTACAGGATCAGGTGGCGGCCAGTATCAGCCAGCGCACCCAGGCTACCGCTTACAGGCAGGAAGGCTACGGGCAGATTGCCTATCAGCAGCCCGCCTATAACGGCGGGGGTGCTGCGGCAGGAAAGCCCTCTGCGTTCTCCCGGTTCCTTTCCTATATGAAAGCCAATCCGGTGGTTGCCTGGGTTTCCGGCGGTGGGCTGCTGGCGGTGATCGCCCTTTGTATTATCCTTCCTATCGCGCTTTCCGGCGGAGGGGAAAAAAGGCCGACAGGAGGGGGCGGCGGTGGGAATACGCCTGTCATCAGCCAACCTACGCCTGTCATCAGCCAACCTACGCCTGTCATCAGCCAACCGCAGACGAGTAATCCGGAACCGACAACAGACCCAGAGCCTACTACAGAACCTCCAGCGGAAATGGTGGCGCAGGATCTTGGCATCCTCAACGCTACGATTGAGATCCCGTCGGATTATACGAGGGTTGAGGAGGAGACGATTTTTATCAATGAGGCTAAAGGCTGCGGTATGATAATGGATTATGGTTGGAACATTGACGGACCCATCTACTCCCTTGCCGATGTGGAATCCCAGAGAGAAGCTATTGCCGCCATCATGATGCAGAACCTGTTTGAAGTTTCGGATTATCAGATCCTTGCTGCCGGACCCGATCAGGTGGGAAGCGCAAGCGCCTATCAAATCTATCTTGAAGGCACCGACAGCGAAGGCGTCTCCAACGAAGTGGTCATTATGGCGGTGGAGGGGTATGATTTCGGCTGTTATTTCATCATCACGAGCTATCCCAAGGGGGACAAAGCCGCCGAAGCGGAAATCCATTCCATTATCCAGTCCTTTAAGAGCAACGGTGCGCCGGAGACAACGTGCAAGATGTACTATGGCTCTAAGAGCGGCGTCAAGGTGATTGTGGACGATGCCGTGGCAGCAGGACGCGTGATGGACACGACTGTTAACCTGGGAGAGGCCGGAGCGGCGGCCGAATTGGTTATTTACCCAACGGACGCGGCAATGGAAGCCGGCTTTGGGAGCGCTACGCCGGACAGCGGGATTGTGGAAATAGGGAATGCCGGCCAGCTGGGAATGAGCAGCCCGGAGGAGGTCTTGCAGTTTCAGAGAGACGTGGCGTCTAGCGCGGGCGTTTCCGTAGGTGAAACATACACGTCGCAGTCGGGCGGTGTGGAATGGCTGTGCATGGATTGGACCATGAATGAATTTACGTTCAGTGTTGCCTCCGCCATGATCGACGGCAAGTGTTACGCTGTTAGCTGCATGTTCAACAGCTCCAACAAAGATGCGGTTGTCGCTTTGCATCAACAGGCCATGGCGTCCGTCCGTGCATGGGAGGGATAACCAGCATGGCTTCAGTGCCTGCCGCAGCGAAACCTGCGGCAGGCGGTTTCCCTAAAAAAGATTGGTGCGGGCGGAAAGGAGGGGGACGCATGAATTTTGCAAAGGATATTGCGTGGATTCTGATTGTATGCGCGATAATATATCCGCTTTGCGCGATATTTTTCGTGCCTGCCCACTTTTACAAGAAAAAGACGCAGAGAGGGAGCGGCTGCACGGTTTTTCTAAAAGCGACCGTCATCGAACCGCTGAGGATTCGGATCAAGCATTCCTACCATTATTTTATGATATACCAATACGAGTATATGGGCTGCGTCTATCAAAAAAACACCGGCATCGATTTGGCCTATCATCAGGCGCAGAAGAAGATCGGAACTGAGGTGGAGACTTACATTGACCCATCTGATCCGGAAAAATACTTCTGTCCCGCCGATGTCAAGATGTATCGGATGATTCAGATCTGCCTTCTGTGCTGCGGGTGGCTTGCAATTGTGGGAACGCCCAGCGCCTGTTTTATATTAGAGTATTTATATTAGAGTTATAGATTGCGACGATCCAAGACGCTGGGGCCGTATTCTGTTCGGTTTGTCTGGAGGAAAGGGAGAAACAGCCCTTGATTGAGGAGATGATGAATGTCTTTCCGTTCATTCTGGAAGAGCTGGGTATGATCGCGTTGATGGAAGTGGTTTTTCTGCTGTTGCGGGTGAAAGGCCGGGGCGCAAGTACAAAGAAGAGGAGTGAAACATGAACTTGGAACATATCTGCTATGGCTGCTTTCAGGAAAAGCCGGACGATTCCCCTGTCTGCCCCCACTGCGGGTTTAATGCGGAGGAGGAGCAGCCGTTTTTGGCGCTGCCCATGGGCGCACTGCTGAACGGCCGCTACATGACCGGAAAGGTCCTGGGCGTGGGCGGGTTCGGCATCACCTATCTGGGCTATGACCTGACGCTGGAGATTAAGGTAGCCGTCAAGGAATATATGCCCTCCGGTCTTGCTACCCGGCATTCCGATAAGTACAGCGTGGCACTGACCGGACGGGGCCAGGAGGATTATCAAAACGGCATGGAGCGCTTTTTAGAGGAAGCGCGGATCCTTGCCAAACTGCAGAATACGCCGAACATCGTGTCGGTGCAGAATTATTTTAAGGAAAACAACACGGCCTATTTCGTGATGGAATATATCGACGGCATGAGCCTGAAGGCATACGTTGCATCCCAGGGCGGGAAGATTCCCTATGACCAGGCGCTGACCATCCTGATGCCGGTGATGCAGGCGTTGACGCAGGTTCATGCCCTGAATCTGACCCACCGGGATATCAGCCCGGACAACATCTCCATTACCTCCAAGGGGGAGAGCAAGCTGCTGGATTTCGGCGCGGCCCGGTTTTCTATTGGGGATGAAAAAAGCGTGTCGGTCATCCTGAAACATGGCTACGCGCCGGAGGAGCAGTATTCCAGTAAGGGGAACCAGGGGCCGTGGACGGATGTATACGCCATGGGCGCCACCCTGTACCGCTGCGTGACCGGGGAGCTGCCGCCGGATTCCATCATGCGGGTCCATAACGATACGCTGAAAAAGCCCTCGGAGCTGGGCGTTCCCCTGCCTCCGCAGGTGGAACAGGCGATCATGAAGGCGCTCGCGGTAAAAGCGGAGGATCGTTTCTCCACCATGGAGGCCTTTATTGAAGGGATTACCGGGAAAACCCCGGCGTCTTTCCATCACCGTACCATGGCTGTGCCATCCGGTCAAACGGCTGCAGGTTCCGATGGAAAGCCGGGGCTTTGGACCAGATTCCGGCGGAGCCATATCGGGGTACAGATCACGGCGCTGGTGCTGTGCGTTGCTGTGCTGGGTCTGGGCGTCTGGGGAGCAGTAGCGGGGATCGGTGCGCTGACCGGCGGGAAAGCAGAGCCGGGTTCTTCTGACGGGCCATCTGGCACTCCTTTCGATATAACAGTGCAGGAACCCGAGGGCGTAGACGATGTCGCCTTGCAGGACTACGCTCAGGAGTATCTGAATATCACCATGGGGATCCCCCAGGGGTATGCAGAAACAGAGTCCGGCAGCGGAGCTTTTGCTTCATCGGATGGGAGCGCTACCCTGCAGGTGGGATTTTACGATAAGGCCGCCGGTTTTCCGGTGTATACCCTTTCTGATGTGGAGGAGAACGCGGAGAAATATGTCCAGTATTATATCGGCCTGCTGGAGAGCACCAATATCACAAAGCATGAGATCCTCAGCCGGGGTTACCGGGAGGGCAGTTCTTTGGACACCTACTTGATCCAGTTTTCTGCTACCGAAAGCGGAGGCACAACCATGGAATTTTTGGCGGCGTTCATCGAATGCCAGAATGGGTTTGGCTGCTACAATCTTATCGGCTCCTATCCTCAGGGGGATGAGAAGGCGCAGGCGGAAATCTTTGCAGCAATGGATTCCTTCCAAAGCAGCGGTCCCGCAGGCACCAACAGTCAGCGGTTTTATGATGAACGGTTTCCGTTCCAATTTATCTACTGGGAGAGCGACGGAGAGATTACCTTCAACGTGGTCAATGAAAACCGACTGCGCATGGTCAACGAGGCAGGCAACGTGCAGGTAGAAATACAGTGCAGACCATCGAGTGATCAATTTAATAAGGAAGTCTGGCTGGACGGCATAGCAGAAGTGATGGTGAACCAGCCCGGCCTCAAACGTGAGGAGGGCCGCTGGGAACATGAAACTGGCGGAATCGATTGGATTGTTGACAGATATACCTATACTTTAGATGGTCAGACGGCCTATACGGAGGTTTACGCCGGAGAAATCGACGGATATGTGTTCCTAATTCTGGTAGCTGCGGAAGCAGAGGATGACCTCCTCGATGGACTGTTGCTAGATGTAACAAATACAATTCGTCCTGTTAAATAGGTGTACACATATGTTTCCAGAAGAAAGGAGAAAATAAGTGCTGAGTCTAAAAAGAAATGTCAACTGTCCCCGCCGCATGGCTGTGTACGCCGTCTTTGACGTGCTGGACCGGATGGGCTGCCAATACGAGCAGGCGCTGGTCGGCGATATCCAGGCGGAGGCGAAGGTGCTGGGGCATACCAGTGAGTACGCCTTTGCCGTGACGGAACAGACCATCAACACATCGATCCTCCATGTTTCCATGCTCCGTCCGGCAAGCGGCCTGAGTGAGGAGGAAAAACAGCTGGCAGTACGTTATCTGGCAGACAGCGTACTGCAGCATATCGATGAGGTACAGGCTTTAGAATGAGGAGGAAGACGAGATGGCAAATGAATCGAGAGTATTCCGGCTGCCTGCCGGCATGAGTACCCAGGTGGTGGCAAACGCGGTAGAGGCGTTCCTTTCATCCACTAAGGGGATGGAGGTACAGAGTGCCGAAACCACAGAAGGCTATGTGGTGCAGGGCCGTCAGGAAAAAGACGGCTGGAAGACCATTGCCGGCATGAGGATGGCTACGACGGTGCAGATGATCCGAATGGATGACAACTTAAACGTCACCGTGGGTCAGGGCGAATGGTCGGATAAGATCGGCGCTGGCGTGCTGGGATGGTTTATCGCATGGCCGCTGGCGGTGACTGCCGGTGTGGGCGCCTACAAGCAGAAAAAGCTGCCGGAAGAGATTTTCCAGGTGATTGAGCAGTGCATCGTCTCCGGCGGCCGCTCGGTGGTGGTGCGAAACACCGGGGCGGAACTGAACGCGGGTATGGTGGTTTGCCCCGCCTGCAAAACCCAGTGTGCGGCCGGCGCCAAATTCTGCAACAACTGCGGGGCGAAGCTGGAAAACAAATGCCCCCAGTGCGGGGCGGAGATACCGCCCGGAAGCCGCTTCTGCGGAGCATGCGGAGCACCGCTTTCCTCGCAGGGCGCTCCGGTGCGATAAAGGGAGGAGATTGCGTATGCGCAGGGAAAAAACCGCCGGGGCGGCAAAAAGGCGCATGGCTTTTCAGTATGCTGCTGGCGGTATGCCTGATGATCGCGGCCCTTCCCCTGTCTGTTTCGGCGGCGGGGGAATATGTGCCAGGGAACCCCCGCTGGTCGGGCTACCAAAACCAGGTGCAGTGGGACCGGCCGGCAGGAGCGGCCTCCGGCGATAGCTTTGAATACGAGGCACAGCTGCTGCTAGGCGACGATGTGGTCGAGTCCAAGGCAGTGGAAATCGACACCTATTTGTTTTTCACAAACGATGTGGTGACGCGGCCGCAGGAGGAGTACACCATACGGGTGCGTGCCAGATGGATCATGATCGTGGGCGACCCGGACGGCCAGTATATGGTGGCGGACGTCGGAGAAGCCGAACCGCCCCATGAGCACAGCTATACCCAAAAGCACGACGCGGCACAGCACTGGCAGGCGTGCTCCTGCGGCGAAAGGCTGAATGTGGCCAAGCACAAGGCGGACGCCAACCGGTCGCCAAACACGGTCAGACGGCTCGCCCTTTCGATCTGCTACTACCTGAACTATCTGGATCAGACCGGGACCGAGCTATTGCAAGTGGCAAAAAAGAGCTTTGAGGAACAGAGCAGCCACTTCGGGCAGTTCCTCTATTGGCTGGTGGAGGGACGGCATATCACAGACAATCGAACAGCGAAGACGGGAAATGGAACCTGCAACGCATACCTCAAGGATGTGTTCGGGTTCTTTTTATATCTGGCGGATAACGGATATACGGAACCCCTGCGGGTGCTGGCTTACAACCAGATCACCGTATCCAATGCGGTAGGGGTCAAACGGACGATCCGTTCCAAGTCTTTCAAGGGGTACCTGAAGGAAAAGGACCGGAATGTGCGGGCGGCGCAAGAGCCGGAGATCATCGATATCCTCCGGGCCTGTACCAACCTCCGGGATCAGCTGCTGCTCCTGCTGCTGGCAGAGACCGGATTTCGGATCGGCGAGATCCTGGGTGTGGATTATACCAAGGATATCGATTATGAGAAGCAGGTCCTCAAGGTGTACTTCCGGGACGACAACGACAACGAAGCCCGAGCCAAGAATGCGGAATACCGCTCAGCGAAGATCAGCAGGGAAACCTTCGAGTTCCTGCTGCATTATCTGGCGGAATACAGGAGGTTACTGCAGCGGCAGAGCCTCCTGTTTATTAATATCAGGGGAGAAACCGCTGGCAAACCCATGCGGGTGGAGAGCGTGTATGACATGCTGGACCGAATGGAGGAAAAAACCGGCATTAAGCTGACCCCGCACATGCTCCGCAGATATTATGCGGTGTCCAGACGGGACGCCGGCTGGGCGCTGGAGCTGATCCAGCTGGCCCTGGGACATAAGCATCTGGATACGACGGTCAAATATCTGGGCATCCTGGATAACCAGCTGATGACCGCAAGCCGGGAATTTTATGAAAAGCACTCGGATCTATATGGGATCAAGGATCTGCTGTAAGAGGAGGTGAACCGCTATGCCGACGGCTGCGCTCAGGCAGATAACAGCAAAACAGGATAATCAGGCGCTTCGAGCCAGATTGGAAGCGGAAGCCGCCAGGGTACAGATCAGCTATAAAGCCAGTGTGATCGACTTCATGGTCATGGAAGGGATCCAGGATTTCTCGGAGCTGGACTATGCAACAAGAAAAAGTTTTGAAGCCTACCTGGAAGGGCAAAGCGGTATGAAGCATATCCGCCATCACCTGCTGGCCTTTGACAAGCTCAAACAGCATGCGCTGAGCCAGGAGTTCCACATCCTGGAGGATGGAAGGGTCGCACGGCCGCGGTATGAGAATGGAATCCTCTACCTGCCATACCATCCAGACCCAAAGGTTTCGGCCATGTTCCGAAATTCCACAAGGAAAAACGAGCATGTCTGGGATTTTTCCAGAAATGCCCCGGAGAGGATGAAACGGCAAGTGTTCGACATCCTGCATTATGAGCTGGAGAACAGCACAAGCCCTGAAGGTAGGCGCGTCCACCTGTTGGGGCTGCGGGACCTGTATGACTTTTGTACGGAGCAGTGGATCGAGGATATCGAAGCCATGGAACTGCCGCAGATACAGGCGTTCCGTGAAATCCCCAGCAACCGGCTCACGGAAAGCAAGCGCCCTGGAATCATCAACTTCTGCCGAAGAGCGCTGTTCCTGCAAGCGGAGGAAATCAACTGGAACGCCCATGTATGGTATATGGAGCGGTTCCACATACAGCCAGAGCGGATGGATCCCGCAAACCCTGTGTTAAGCATCTCCTTTGTCGAAGTAACGCACCGCCGGAACCGGGAACTTCTCAAAAGATATATCCGGTATGGGCTTGGTATCACCAACCTGTCGGTCGGCGTGATCCGGGGGGAACTCATCTACCTGCGAAGCTTCCTGAATGATATCCAGCAGCCGGAAGATACCGATATCTGCTCTGTAACGCCGGCGCAGATGGAGGCGTACTTCCGGGTGCAGCGGCAGAGGGGGGTACAGGCGGAAACCTACAATAAGATCGTCATGAGCATCCTGCACTTCTTCAACCATCTGCGGGTACGGCAGCTCATCGGACAAATCCCCTTCGATGCGGACAGCTTACTGCAGAAGACGGTACTGAAGCATCATAACCGGAGCGTGGCACAGGAGGTCACAGAAGAAATCTTCTCCAAGCTCTATGCCTTCCCTGAAACCCTCCGGCTGATGTATCTGCATCTATGGGGTATAGGGTTACGGATCAGCGAGGTGTGTACCCTGAAAGGGAACGCCTACTACATACAGGGCGATGACGCCTGGATTCAGGTCTATCAGATCAAAATGCGCACTTACAAACGTATCCCAATTCCTGCGGCCCTGTATAAGCTGATGCGGGTATACCTGAAAAAGTACCACATAAAAGCGGGGGACTATGTGTTCCAAAACAGCAAAGGCGGCCCCTACCGGAGCGGAACCTTCCGCTACAATATGCTGAAATACTGCGAACGCAACGACATTCAGAACGGGGAATACATCATCCGCTCCCACGATTACCGCCACACCATAGCGACCTGCTTCTATGACTCAGGCGTATCCCTGCAGAGTATCCGCGATTACCTCGGTCACGACTATGAGGAGATGACCGAGCAGTATATCGACTACATGCCCAAGAAGATCGAAAAAGCGAGTGAAGACTACTTCAGCCGGCACAGCCTGGCGTCATACATCAAGAGAGGTGAGGAAAAAGATGGATGAGAAAATATACCTGCGGCTGCTGTACGGAATGGAGGAAATACCGGATGGCCTGGCACGAATCATAGGACGCAACCCTTGTTACGACCTGGCAGGGCTGCCGTCGCCTAAACTAAAGGAAGAGATTGAAGGATTCATCCGATACCGCAGTACGCAGGTAAGCATCGGAAGAATGCAGGGCGACAAACAGTTCTACAATAAGGTGCGCAGGTTCCTGAAAGAATGTGCAACAGCAAAATCCAGCCTGCGGGATAAGGCTCCGGAAACCTGGGTCAAACAGTTCCGGACATGGATGTTCAAGGAACACATCCCATTGTATTATAGGAGCAGAGGACCCACCGGCAAAGAGAACATATCCAAGGCAAGAGAAATTGGATATTTTGAGCGAATGCTCAAGTTCACAGCAGTAGATGCCCGCCGGGAAGAAGAAAAGGATGTCTGGGAGCTGGACAAGCTGGAAATCGAACACAGAGAGAATCCAATCAAGCGGGTCAGAACGCTGAATTTTACGCGGATATCCCAAGATGGCATCCGACAGGAGCTGAAGAAAGGGATCTACCTGAACCTGCAGGGGGAAGCCATTGCCTGTGTACAGAAGGAATTAACGGCAGCCAGACGCCTGTCGAGATATCTGGCAGATCGATACCCACAGGTGCAGTCCTGCCGGGACCTGAACCGGGAGATCATAGAGGAATACCTGACCTACCTAAAGACGGAAGCTACAGGGACGAAACACTACCATGCAGATTTGAACCGGCTGCGCAGTCTGCTGGAAAGCACCGGCCAGATGTGCGATTATCCAAACCTGATCGGACTGTTCCTCACAAGGGACATTCCGCCAACGCCAAAGGCGGCTTTCAAGACCTATTCAGATGCGGAACTAAAGCGGCTGAACCGGAAGATCGTAAAGCTGGATGCGCAGACGGCACGGCTGATGATTATCCACCAGATGCTGGGGACGCGGATATCCGATACCCTGACCCTGACGCCGGATTGCCTGTCGGAACGGAACGGCGAGATTATCATCCGGATCCGGCAGATGAAAACCAAGCCCTATGAAAAGCCCATTAGTGCAGAGCTTGCGGCGCTGATCAAAAAGGCAATTGCTTACACCAAAGAGAAATATGGGGATACAACTTACATCTTCGTCGATGAGAAGAACCCCAGCCGGCCGATGCCATATACCACCGTACAGTTCCGGATTACGGACATGATCTATAAGAAAGAACTGCGGGATGACAACGGTGAGATCTTCGGCTTCGGGACCCATATCTACCGGCACTACTATGGGATGAAGCTGACCGAGATGCACCTGGACGACTGGACCATTGCCAAGCTGCTGGGGCACAGCAGCGTTCGAAATGTGAAGTATTACCGGAAGATGAGCAACCAGCTTCTCGCCGATGAGACGCGAAAGGCCAGACAAAGGCTCTCTGCGGTAATCCTGGATAACTTAGATGGATGGGAGGCAGAGTATGAACAAATACGACAAGATGATTGCCTGCAATAGGAAGGCCAGCGCCGAAAAGATTGACCTTGCCAGGAGAACCATCTTCGAGATGGTGGAGGAAGGCGAGAAGGTCACGATCCCCAAGCTGATCGCCAAGACGGGACTGTCGAGGGGGTTCTTCTACAAGAATCCGATGGTACGGCAAGCGCTGGACAAAGCGCTGGAGCAGCAGGTCGGGATGATCGACCCCAGGCGTTCGGTTCTGGATATGGCGATGGATAATGAGATCGTTGCCCTGCACGAAAGGATACGGGAACTGCAGCAGGAGAATCAGCGGCTGCGGGCAGAAAATGAAAAGATGCAGAAAGCATTAAGCAGGAGGAACGACAAGCTGCTCCGTAATTTATAATCGGATAATACATAGCTCATCGGAGCCGGAGGCGCCGGGGAGCATGGAAAGGAATGCACGGTTTGAATTGACTGTGCATTCCTTTTTTGCCTACAATGGAAACGGGAAGTGGACATGAAACACATTTGTGCATACCGTTAAGGCCAGTTATGTCAATGGTTTTGAGAGATATACCCAAGTTAATTGACGAACCCACCAGCGGGCTGGACCCGGTCTCCCGGGATGAGCTGCTGCAGATCCTGGCCGAATACATCGAGGACGGGCAGCACAGCGTATTGTTCTCCACCCACATCACCGCAGACCTGGAGCGCGCCGCCGATTTCATCACCTACATCCGCTACGGCCGGCTGTTTTTCACCGGCAGCAAGGACGAATTTGTGGAGAACTTCCGCCTGGCCAGGGGCGGCGCCGCCGAACTGACCGCCGACCGGGCGGCCCGGGCGGTGGCGGTGCGCCGCTTTCCCACCGGCTTTGAAGCGCTGATACGGACCGCGGACGCCCCGGCCTTCGCCGGCCTGGACCTGGAACCCGCGTCCATCGACGAGATCCTTGTATTCACCAACAGGGAGGGGGAGGAAGAATGACAGACACCTGGAAAGCGGCCCGGATGGATGCGGCGCTGGTGGCGCCCTACTGGAAGGTGATCGCCTTTACACTGCTTTTGCCGGTCGCCTTTGTGGCGATCAACCGCTCGCTGCTCACCGGCGTTTCCTTTGCCATGTGCTTTGTGGCCATGACCACCGGCTACCCCTTTTCGGTGGCCGAAAAAAGCCACATGGAGCGGCTGTACGGCATCCTGCCGGTGCGCCGCCGGTCGCTGGTGGCGGGGCGGTATCTGCTCGTCCTGGGGCTGGGGGCGGGGGCGCTGACCGTCTCGCTGGCCCTGCACCCGCTGGTGCTGCGGGCTCTGGGCGAGCCGGTCGCCGCCGCCGACATCGGCCGGGCCGCCGCGGGCGGGGCGCTGCTGTACACCCTCTACACCGTCTTCCAGCTGCCCGGGTATTACCGGTACGGGGCCATCAAGGGCCGGGTGTTCCTCTACATTCCGGTGGCGGGGTTCCTGGCGACCCTCCTTGTCTTCCCCCGGGTGCCGGGGCTGACGGCGGAACTGGCCGGGCGGGCGCCTGCGGCGCTGGCCGGGCTGGTGCTGGCGGCGGCCGTCGGCCTGTACGCCCTGTCGGTCTGGGTCTCGGTCCGGATCGTGACCCGCAAAGAACTGTGAGGTGCAACATGGATCTGACTGTGCTGGCTGTCGCGCTGCTTTTAACCATCGGCATCCCGGCCCGGAACCGGTGGATCCGCCGCCGGGACAAACAGGACCCCAAGGACCGCCGACCGGACGACCGTCCCTGACCCCGGCCGGGCGCCGGCCCCACAAAAACAGAACAGGAGCCGGAGGCATCGCCTCCGGCTCCTGTTTTGTTTCTGTTTGTCGGCTGTGATTCCGGGACGGATCAGAACGCGACCTTCTTCGCAATGTAGTCGCGCAGTTCGGCAATGGGCATCCGCACCTGCTCCATCGTGTCGCGGTCGCGCACGGTCACGCAGTTGTCGGCTTCCTTGCCCTTTTCCGGGTCGCCCACCGTGTCAAAGTCCACGGTAATGCACATCGGGGTGCCGATCTCGTCCTGGCGGCGGTACCGCTTGCCGATGCTGCCGGCCTCGTCGAAGTCCACCATAAAGTCCTTGGCCAGCTCGTTGCGGATCTCCATGGCCTTGTCGGACAGCTTTTTGGACAGCGGCAGCACCGCACACTTGAAGGGCGCCAGGAACGGGTGCAGGTGCAGCACGGTGCGCACGTCCTCCTTGCCCTTGGCGTCCACCAGATGCTCCTCGTCATAGGCTTCGCACAGGAAGGCCAGCGCCACCCGGTCGCAGCCCAGCGAAGGCTCGATCACATAGGGGATGTAGCGCTCGTTGGTCTCGGGGTCAAAGTACTCAAGGCTCTTGCCCGAAGCCTCCTGATGGCGGCCCAGGTCGTAGTCGGTGCGGTCGGCAATGCCCCACAGCTCGCCCCAGTCGGTGAAGGGGAAGGCATACTCGATGTCGGTGGTGGCGCGGGAGTAGAAGGCCAGCTCGGCGGCCTCGTGGTCGCGCAGGCGCAGGTTTTCCTCCCGGATGCCAAGGCTCAGCAGCCAGTTCTTGCAGAAGTCCTTCCAGTAGGCGAACCATTCCAGGTCGGTGCCCGGCTTGCAGAAGAACTCGCACTCCATCTGCTCGAACTCCCGGGTGCGGAAGGTGAAGTTGCCGGGGGTGATCTCGTTGCGGAACGCCTTGCCCACCTGGCAGACGCCGAAGGGCAGCTTGCGGCGGGTGGTGCGCTGGATGTTGGCAAAGTTCACAAAGATGCCCTGGGCAGTCTCGGGCCGCAGATAGCAGGTGGAGGAGGAATCCTCGGTCACGCCGATGGCGGTCTTGAACATCAGGTTGAACTTGCGGATGGGGGTGAAGTCATGCTTGCCGCACACCGGGCAGACCACCTCGGGGTGGCTGGCGATGAAGGCGTCCATCTCGTCAAAGGTCATGGCGTCCACATCCACGCCCTGGCCCTGCTCGCAGTCGGCGATCAGCTTGTCGGCCCGGTGGCGGCTCTTGCAGGCGCGGCAGTCCAGCAGCGGGTCGGAAAAGCTGGCCACATGGCCGGTGGTCACCCAGGTCTGCGGGTTCATCAGGATGGCGGCGTCCAGCCCCACGTTGTAGGGGCTTTCCTGCACGAACTTCTTCAGCCAGGCTTTCTTGACGTTGTTCTTGAACTCAACGCCCAGGGGCCCATAGTCCCAGCTGTTGGCCAGGCCGCCGTAGATCTCGCTGCCCGGGTAGATGAACCCGCGGTTCTTGCACAGGTTCACGATCATGTCCAGTGTCTTTTCGCTGTTTTTCATATCCATTCTCCCTCCGCGTGGCTGGCTGCCACGCAAGTGTTTCTCTGTGGTCCGGCGCCCCGGGGCCGGGGCCCGCCCGCCCTGCCGGAAAGGACAGTGTCTTTATCATAGCACACATGGGCGGCCAGGGCAATAAGATGGGGTAAAGTTCTTGCGGCCTTACAGCAGCTGCGCGGCAATCTGCCGCGCCAGCCGCAGCAGCGTCTTGCGCCCGCGCAGGCTGGGGTCGGCGCAGGCCAGCGCCTGCAGTTCCTGCATCACCCGCGGGGCCTTGCGGGCGGGGATGCCCAGCCGCCCCAGGTCCTGCAGCGTGATGTCCACCGGCGGGTACTGCCGCCCGGCGGTGCGCAGGGCATAGGGGTCAAATCCGTAAATCAGGCTGGAACGTTTCATAAGTTCTCCTTTTTCCTTTCAGGGCCGGTCACAGCGCGGCAATCCGCCGGGATTCCGGCCGCTTTTTCATCCATATTTACCAAAATTTGCAGAAAACAGTTTATTTTGCGGCGGAAAAATACTATAATATTATATCACAAAACGTGATCGTTGTAACGGGAATGAACGCCCGCCCGCGGGCCGGCTTTTTTTGAGGTGAAGACCAATGCCTTTTTACAGCACATACGACCCCAACCTGCTGGACCATGTCCGCCACATCCACCTGATCGGCTGCGGCGGTTCCGGCATGTATCCGCTGATCCAGATTCTGCACAGCCGGGGCTTTGTCCTCACCGGCTCGGATGTGGAAAGCACCAAGATCACCGACGCAGAACAGAAGATGGGGATGACCGTCATCTTCGGCCATGACGCCGCCAACCTGGGCGCCGCCGACCTGGTCGTGTACAGCGCGGCCATCCACCCCGGCAACCCGGAGCTGGACGCCGCCCGGGCCCGCGGCATCAAGGCGGTGGAGCGCAGCGTCCTGCTGGGCTATGTCAGCCGCCTGTACCCCCAGAGCATCGGGGTGGCCGGCACCCACGGCAAAACCACCACCACCGGCATGATCACCACCCTGCTGGAACTGGCCGGCCGGGACCCGGCCGCCGTCATCGGGGGCAAGCTGCCGTTGATCGGCGGTTACGGCAAGGCGGGCAGCGGCTCCGCCGCCGTCATCGAAGCCTGCGAATACAGCGAGACCTTCCTGCAGCTGACCCCCTTCATCGGCATCATCCTGAACATCGACCACGACCATCTGGACTACTACCACACCATGGGCAAGCTCAAGCTGGCTTTCCAGAAGTTCGCGCTGCTCTCCCGCACCGTTGTTTTCAATATGGATGACCGCAACACGCTGGACGTGATGAACTCCATTGACCGGCCGGTCCTCTCCTTCGGCATCGAGGAGGAAGCCCGCTTCCGGGCCGTCAACATCCGGGAATACCGCCCCGGCTTCTATGAGTTTGATGTGAAGGAACTGGGCGACCATTTCGCCCATCTGCGCCTGGGGGTGCCCGGGCGGCACAACATCTACAACGCGCTGGCCATGTGCTGCTGCGTGCGGCCGATGGGCCTGACCCCCGCCGACGCCGAGCGGGCGGCCGAGTCCTTCACCGGCACCGGCCGCCGGTTCGAGATCAAGGGCGAGTGCAACGGCGCCGTCATTGTGGACGACTACGCCCACCACCCGGCCGAGATGGCCGCCACCCTGGCCACCGCCCGCCAGCTGGGCTATGACAGGGTCATCGCGGTCCACCAGCCCTTCACCTACAGCCGCACCCGGGAACTGATGGCGGACTTTGCCGCCGTGCTCAACACCGCCGACGCCTGCGTGCTGCTGCCGATCATGGGCAGCCGCGAGGTGGACGACGGCAGCGTGAAGACCGAGGATCTGGCCGCCCGGGTGCCCGGGTCGGTGGTGGTGGACGGCCTGGAAAGCGCCGCCGCCTGGGTCCGGGCCAACGCAAAACAGGGGGACCTGGTGGTCTGCATGAGCTGCGGCGACCTGTACAAGGCGGCCGACCTGATGGTCCAGGGCTGAAGGGCCGTATCAAGACCGTATCCGCAGGGGCGGGGGGGGGGCGGTGGGGGGTGGTTAGGTGCCGCGGCCGCCCCCGCCAGAGGTTTGTGGGGGGGGTGGTGTTGTTGTAAGATATCAGGGCCCCCCCCCCCCGCCCGCC
>ERZ1090878.82-NODE-82-length-48235-cov-8.128622_pt1 | contig 48235 bp, 43 predicted proteins | sample MGYA00478473_ERZ1090878 | MGnify/ENA primary metagenome ERZ1090878 (study PRJEB33644, sample SAMEA5815720) | chicken gut metagenome | biome: Chicken; feature: Gastrointestinal Tract; material: Caecum | place: Ireland | collected 2019-01-01 | study: A study of the... | reverse complement strand
TATTAAATTTCTTTTGAATATCTTGAAATTATTCGTGGTTTATTTTGAAATATTCAAATTTATATTGACAATAATTCTTGTTTCTGCTAATATATAGTCAAAGAAATGCGAAAGAGGAAAATTTATATGCAATACGAAACAATTATTTTAGAAATGATGGGAAGGATACAGAAACTCGAAGAAGAAGTAAAAGAATTGAGAGTCGCAATGGAAGCCGGTTCAGCTGCGCCAATCGAAACGCAATTTAAGCCGGCTGAAACGCAGCCGAAAAAGAATGTAAAAGTAACGCCCGAAATGACCCGCCTTTGCTACGAAAAGGCAAAAGCGGTCTACCGCAATCCGTATCTGGACACAAATGACTTAGCAAACGAAGTATCGGCACAAACCAGGATGAACTTTGATACTGCCAAAATGAACATTTATTCCATTACGCAACTGCTTAAAGGCGAGGAATACAAACGCCTGCTGAGCGCCGACTCACTCGATATGTGCCTGGAAATGATCAGCAATGAATTTGGCCAAGATGGTCTTGAAAAAGCCTTAACGGCCGTCAAACTGCATATTGCCTATTTGAAAACGATCGGTAATCCCGCATGGAAACTGCAGAATGTCTATAACAAATACAAAAACAGAATAAAATGACCGTATTATTTTTTATTGTCATTCTCGCACTGTGCATATATGAAAAAAAGAAGCAAAAAGAAATAGAAAACTGCACTGTGCCGAGCATTATGCCGCAGGCCGCCGTTTGCGACATTCAGAATCAAAGTGTGCCTGTATTTCATTACCCACTGGTCCACTATGAAGCCGGAGAAAAATGCCACTATGTGGAAAACGCCGTATATTTTGCGGTGTCACACACCACATACCACCAAAGAACATCAGCGGGAACTGCTTCTACAAATAAAGGCCGGCGAAGCTGGACATGTGCATCCACTTCTTACCCGGTCACGACCTCGAACACCAACAAATACGAAGGCCGTCTTATCATTACAAACCGCAGAATGCTCTTTCTTTGCGATCGATATGATTTGCACATACCACTTGGCTGTATTATTGCCTACACACCCTACCGAAACAGGATCGTTATTCACACAAGCAAAAGCATTCACTGCGTTTATGTACCAAACGGTTATGTAGTTGCAAACCTGCTATATGCCATAAACCAAAATATATACAGATAAAATTTAATCCGCCGGAAATTTCGGCGGATTTTTTTCGCAGGAAAGCATTTAAACCGATACGACCTGCGCGGTAGAAAGTACATTTTATGCACAGCGACCTGTTTTGTGTTGCCGAGGTGATAAATATTTTAAAAGATATGGCCTGCACGGCAGAAAGCACATTGCATGCACAGCAGCTTTTTGGCGTTACCGGCGCAAATAAAATGCGAGCGCCGCTCGCCTGAAAGTGTCCGTTTATTGACTGGACTGCTGTAAACACAGTTTTTCCAGCCGCACACTTAATCCTGTTCTTTTTCCTTTTCTTTTTGGCAGACAAAGACGAGCCAGCCGTCCGATTCGTGGCGCTCAAGCACAGTGAAGCCGTTTTCGGCAAACGAGGCCAGCACCTCATGCTCGCGCGTGTCGATAATGCCGCCGGTGATGTAGACGCCGCCGGGCTTTAAAAACGGCGTGACCTGGGTGTTGAGGCGCATGACGATATCGGCCACGATGTTGGCCAAAATCACATCGTACTGCCCGGTGACGCGGTCGGAAAGGTCGCCCTGCACGGCCCGGAACTGCGGCGTTTCAAAACCGTTTTCGGCCGCATTCTGTACGGCGGTTTTGACGGCCAGCGGGTCAATATCGACCCCAAAGGCCGAGCTGGCGCCGAAAAGCAGCGCCGCGACCGACAAAATGCCGCTGCCGCAGCCGATGTCGAGCGCGTCCTCGCCGCCCGTCACATAATTTTCCATCGTCTCCAGGCACAGCCGGGTGGTCGGGTGAGAACCGGTGCCGAACGCAAGACCGGGCTCAATGCTCAGCACCTTTCTGCCCTGCGCGTCGTAGTCATCGATCCACAGCGGGCGGATCAGCAGGCGCTTACCAACGGGCATCGGGTGGAAATACTGCTTCCAGTTATTGACCCAGTCCTCTTCGGCACAGGCGGCCATGGCAACTGTATACGGGATATTTTCCGTCTGCAGGCGCGCCTCGATGAACGAGACCGCCTCGTGCGGATTTTCGCAGGGGTTGATGTAAACATGGATCACCGCCTTGGTGCGGTCCTTTTGCAAAAGGTCCTCGTCGATCAGGTCAATGTGGGCGATCTGCATCGTCTCATCTTCCAGAGCCGAATAATCCTCAATATAAATGCCGTAAGGCACGGTCATGTTCGTGATCGCAGCAGCGGTGTCGGCGTATTCGACCGGTACCGTGATCCTGATCTCATTCCACGCTTCGCTCATACTTCTTCTCCAAAATCGACATGGTAGTTTTTGTTGTTGCGCCCGTGGTTATAGAGCTTGCGGTTATCGAGCGCCCACATGCGGTCGGTAAACGCGCCCGGCTCCACCTTGGAAACGGCGCCGGACACCTCGTAAATGTTGGCGTCCAGATTGTCAAGGCTCGACAGCACGATGGCCTCCAAAAACATCGGCCGCACGGGCGAGCCAAATTCCGGCACGCCGTGGTGCGACAAGATCATATGCTCAAGAAGCGTTGCTTTTTGCGCATCCGCACCCAGCTTTTCAGCCGCCTCCTGCACATACATGGCGCCCTTGACCAGGTGGCCGATCAGCTCGCCCTCCGGCGTGTAGCCCCTGGCCAGGCCGGTTTGACTGGGTTCCAGTTCCCATACTTTAGCCACATCGTGCAAAATGACGCCGGAAAGCAAAAGCTCACGGTCGATGTTTTTATAGATCTTACAGACGCACTCCGCCATCTGCACAATGGCCGACGTGTGCAGCAGCAACCCGCCGACGATGGCGTGGTGCAGCCTGAGCGCGGCCGGGCAGGTCAGCAGGCGGTCCTTATGATTTTCCAGAATGTACAAAACGATCTTTTTCAGATCCTCGTCGGCAAATGCGCCCACCTTGCGCACCAGCATGGCATAGAGCACCTCGCCGCCGGTCTCAGAAGCCGGTACGAGCGACGCCAGGTCGTAATTGTCGCTCTCAGACGCGGCGCGGATCTGCGCAATGCGGAACTGGTCGTGGCCGTTGTACTGCTCGACCGTGCCGCGCACCTTGACGACCATGTCGGCCGAAAGCCCCGCGCCTGTCTGCGCATCCCACAGTTTGGCAGGCATCTCGCCCGTTTTATCTGACAAAATAAGATCCAGATATTTAGAACCGTTCTTAGCGGTCTTTACATCGCATTTTTTCAAAACGGCAAAGCCCTCGGCCATGCCGTTTGGCAAAGTTCTGAATTGCATATGCTCACTCCCTGGCCTTATTATATAATAAAACCCGGCGTGAATCAATGAAAACGGGCACAATTACCGCATACGGTACGAATTTACGAACGAATTTTTGCAGGTTTGTGAATTCGACACGGCCTTTCTTGACAAACCGGGAACACCCTGATATTATTAATATCTACAAAAAGATGGAGTGATACGTTTGGACGGTTTTGAAAACTACTGTAAAAACTGCTTTTGTGAGCTGACCGAGGGCTCGGTCTGCCCGAACTGCAAGTTTGACAACGACACCGAAAACCCCGGCGAATTTCTGCCGCTCGGCCACGCGCTTGCCGGGCGCTATGTGGTTGGGCGCATGCTCACGCGCGAGAGCGACGGCGCCGTTTATTCGGCCTATGACAAAATATTGAAAGCGCGCATCACGATCAAAGAATACATGCCCGAAAACCTGTCGAACCGGCTGGAGGGCAATGCCGAAATACATGTGCGCGAACGGTTTAAGGACGATTTTGACAAATACAAAAAAGCGTTTTGCGACCTTTGGCAGACTTTGGAAAAAATGCGCAGTTTAAGCGCCATTTTGCCGGTGTACGACGTTTTTGAGGAAAACGGCACAGCCTACGCCGTGTGCGAATACATTGAAAACGTGCCGCTGCGCGAATACCTGCTGCACCAGGCTGGCAACCGCACCGACTGGGAGCACGCGCGCATTATGTTTATGCCGGTGCTCACCACGATCGAAAATCTGCATGCGCGCGGCCTGATCCACGGCGCCATCTGCCCCGACAACCTGCTGCTTTGCCGCGACGGCAAAGTGCGCCTGACCGGGTTCGTGGTGGCCGACGCCAACCGCCAGGGCACACTGCTTGCCTTTAATGAAAAGCCGGGCTACACGGCCATTGAGCAGTACGAAAACGCCTACAAAATCGGCCCGCACACCGACATTTACGCCTTTACAGCCTGTATCTACCGCGCACTGGTCGGCAACAACCCGCCGGACGCTGTATCGCGCCAGAGCAACGACAAGCTGATGATCCCAAACGCCGTGGCGGAAAAAATGCCGATCTATGTGATCAAAGCGCTCGGCAGCGGCCTGCAGATACGCCCGGAACGGCGCACCAAAACGGCCGAAGAGCTGCGCGAACGGCTGGACGCAAGCCCGGCGGTCGCCGCCAGAGCCTCCGGCGCCGCGCGTGCCCAGGCACATTCTGACACAGCCGAAGTGCCCCAGGTGCAGCCGGCCGAACCGGCACTGCCCAAAGCAGAAGCCGAAGAAGCGCCGCCCAAGAAAAAGCAAATCAATACAAAAGCCGTGATCATCACCTGCGTTGTAGTGATCGTTTTGGCTGTGGCGGCAGTGGCCGGTGTGCTGATCGCCCGCCAGATCGCCGCGAACAACGAGCCGACCACCCCTGTGTCTGTAGAATCGTACCAGGTGCCCGACTTCTCCACCCCCGGCTACACGCGGGACGAGATCCAGCAAAACGCCACCTGGAACAACCAGTTCAATCTGAGCTACACCGAAGAGTACAATTCCGACGTGGAAGAGGGCATTGTTTTTGCCCAGAGCGTTGCAGCCGGCCAAACGGTGGACAAAGGCACCCAGATCGTGCTTTCGGTCAGCAAGGGCACGCACATGGAAACGCTGCCCGACGTGGGCGGCATGCGCGAAGAAGACGCACGCTCCACACTGACGAAACTGGGCTTTACCGTAACCGTGGTACAGGTTACCAATGACGGCACGCATACCGAGGGCACGGTCAAAAACAGCTACGGCATGTCGCCGGCCGCCGGCACACAGTACGAGGTCGGCAGCGAAGTCATTATTCAGGTGTACGGCGAGGCGACGACGGCGCCCTCTACGACTGAATCGACCACCGAGTCCACGACCGCTGACCCGACCGAAGGCCAGATCGTGACCGAGGGTTCCGGCAACGATACGCAGGAAAATACAAACGGCAGCATATTTGACCTTTTTAACTAAGTCAACATATAAAAAGACCCGCTGTTTTTAAACAGCGGGCCAGCGTGTCGAAAAAGGCATAACGGCAATAAAATATACAGCCCGACACGCTGAGAGACTGCCAAAAAGACGAGTTGGATTTTGTATTTTGCGAGTGGAGGCTGTACAACGGTACCGCCCCCGAGCAAAAGACAAAAAGCGCAAAAACCGCACCACTGTGCGGTTTTTCTGCTTTTAAAGTGCTTTATTTTCTTTAGAGTGCAAGATGCATTTCTGCTTGAGAAAAATAGCAGTCTATTTTCAAAATTTTTTCTACGCGCGGTCCAACCGGCTTTTTCGACAGTCTCACACCCCGCTGTTTTTGAACAGCGGGGTCTTTTTATTTTGCAGATATAAACGGCATGACGCGCCTTTACGCATCCCAGGTGTTGATGATTTCACGCAGGCGGTCCGGGTGTTTGGTGGTGATGTTGTCCGGGCTGCAGACCAGGATGCGCTTCATTGTTTTTTGCGAATCCACCGTCCAAACCGAAAGCTTGTAGCCGTTGTCGTGCAGCAAATTGGAAAGCGTGGCGCAGGCGTACTTATAGTTGCAGTTGATGCCGACCGCGCCGCTTTCCTGCATGACGGCCAGCAGCTTCTGCTGGTAATCGGAGAAGAAAATCTTGACACGGCTGGGCGAATAGTTCAGGTAATAGTCGATGCCGGGGCAGTCGGCGCGCACGTTGTCCACGTCGCCCGTGCCGATGCCGGTCAGAAACACGCGGTCTTCCAGGCCGTACCGGTAGATCATGGTGTGCAGCGCAGAAAGCGTGCGCACCTCTTTGACGTCCACATTGATCTGCACCTTTTTGTCGAGTAGGTAGTCAAAAGCCTCTTCAAGCGTGACACAGCTTGCCTCGCTGACAACAATGTCGTGGCTGAGCACCAGCGTGCCGTCAAAGCTTTGGCGCAGGTCAAACTCCACAATGTCTACGCCGCTTTGCACAGCGGCCTGCAGGCTTTCCATGGAATTTTCCGGCGTGTCCAAACAGCCAGAATGCGCTGTGACCGTAAATCCGTCCACAAACTTCAGCGTCCTTTCCGCATATGTTTTATTCACGGCGTAATCGGCCACAACGATCACGATGCAGACCGATAAGATAAACGTGATGACCTGGTAGGAAAAATGCGCGGCCCATTCGCGCGTCATGTTGCGCTTACAAAAGCGCTTGAAAGTCTGCCACCTGGATACTTTGCGCTGCATGCGTTCACCCCAATGCAGAAAATTCAAGGAGCCCCGAAAAGCCCCTTGAATGAAATGTATGCAAAATCAGTCAAGCTGATGTGCGCCCGAATAGTTCGGCGCTTCTTTTGTGATGTAAACATCGTGCGGATGGCTTTCGATCAGGCCGGCGTTGGTGATGCGGATAAACTGCGCCTTTTCACGCAGCTCCTGCAGGTTTTTGCAGCCGCAGTAGCCCATGCCGGAGCGCAGGCCGCCCATCATCTGGAAAACCGTTTCGCCAAGCGTTCCCTTGTAAGGCACGCGGCCCTCTACGCCTTCCGGCACAAACTTTTTGCTGCCGGTCTGGAAATAGCGGTCGGCCGAGCCCTTGTTCATGGCGCCGAGCGAACCCATGCCGCGGTATACCTTGAACTGACGACCCTGCCAGATCTCGGTGTCGCCGGGCGACTCTTCGCAGCCGGCCACCAGCGAACCCACCATGACGCAGGCTGCACCGGCGGCAAGCGCCTTGACGATCTCGCCGGAATACTTGATGCCGCCGTCAGCAATGACCGGGATGCCGTACTTGTCGGCCTCGTTCGCGGCGTCATAAACCGCGGTGATCTGCGGCACACCGATGCCGGCCACCACACGCGTGGTGCAGATAGAGCCGGGGCCGATACCGACCTTGACCGCGTCTGCACCGGCAGAGATCAGCGCCTTGGCCGCTTCGGCCGTGGCAATGTTGCCGGCGATCAGCGAAATGTTCGGGAATGCCGTTTTGACCTTTTCGATATTTTTCATAATGTTTCTGGAGTGGCCGTGCGCCGAGTCGAGCACGAACGCGTCGACCTGCTTTTCGGCCAGCGCGGCCGCACGGTCCAGCACGTCGGCCGTAACGCCGAGCGCTGCCGCACACAGCAGGCGGCCGTTCTTGTCGCGCGCCGTGTTCGGGTACTTCACGCTTTTTTCAATGTCCTTAATGGTGACCAGACCGGTCAGGCGGCCCTTTGCGTCGACCATCGGCAGTTTTTCGACCTTGTGGCGCATTAAGATCTTTTTGGCCTCTTCCAGCGTGGTGCCGGCCGGCGCGGTGATCAGCTTTTCTTTGGGGGTCATGACCTCTTTGATCTTGACGTCCAGATCCTGCATAAAGCGCAGGTCACGGTTCGTGAGGATGCCGACCAGAGTGCCGTCTGCCTCGCAGATCGGGACACCGGAGATTTTGTACTTGCCCATCAGATCATCGGCGTCTTTGGCCGTATGTTCAGGGGAAAGATAGAAAGGATTGGTGATAACGCCGTTTTCCGAGCGCTTGACCTTGTCCACCTCTTCGGCCTGCTGCTCGATCGTCATATTTTTATGGATAACGCCGATGCCGCCCTCACGCGCGATCGCGATCGCCATGCGCGACTCCGTTACCGTGTCCATGGCCGCCGTCATAATGGGCGTGTTGAGCACGATGTCCTTTGTAAGATTGGTGTGCACGTCCACCTCGTTCGGCAGCACGTCTGACTCAGCCGGGATCAGCAGCACGTCGTCAAACGTAAGTCCCTCTTTAACGAATTTTTCTTCAAAAGATTTCATATTGCGTCCTCCGATCTTTCCGTATTTGATTATTTTAAGTATAATACCATTTTTTTATCTAATCTTCAAGCCTTTTTTTCAGTGCGGGCACTTTGCACAATAGCCTCGGCCGTTTGGCTGGTGGTGTTGCCGTCGCAGACGATGATATCGTCGGCCCAGCGTTCATAAAGCACGCGGCGCTCGTCATACATGTCGGCAAGCGTGCTGCCGTTTTTGAGCACAACGCCGCGCACCGACAGATTGTCGATGCGGCTGCACATCGTTTCAAAGCTGATTTGCAAATAAATGACCTTGCCGAGCGTTTTCAGGTGGCGCATGGCCTTTTCGCTGTAGACCACGCTGCCGCCCGTGGCGATGACTGTGCCGAAAATGTCGAGCGACAAAATGGCCTGCTCCTCCGCCGCCTCAAAATAGTCGCAGCCTTTGGTGTTGATGATGTCCTGCAGGCGCATGCCCTCGCGGTTTTGCAGCAGCAGGTCCGTGTCGTAAAAGTTTTTCAAAAGGTATTTTGCGGCCAGCACGCCGCAGGTCGACTTGCCGCAGCCGGGCATGCCGATCAGAATAATGTTTGATGCGTGGTTCTCGTTCAAGCTTTCACTCCTGTTCGTTTACAGATCTCATAAAGCGCACAGCCGCCGCACGCCGGCTTTCTGGCCCGGCAGGTGTCGCGCCCGAACAGCACGATGCGGTGGCAGAAGTCGCTGCCCTCTTTCGGGTCAATGATTTTTTTCATCTCCAGCTCGATCTTCTTTGGGTCTTTCGACGCGGTCAGGCCCAGGCGGTTCGAAATGCGGATAAAATGCGTGTCCACCACAATAGCTTCCTTGCCGTACACGTCGCCCACGATCAGATTGGCCGTTTTGCGCCCGACGCCGGGCAGCGTAATGAGCTCTTCGATGGTGTCGGGCACGCGGCCGCCGAAATCATCGCGGATCTTTTGGGCCATTTCCACAATAGACTTGGCTTTGGCCTTGTAAAAGCCGCAGGAGTGGATCAGCTCCTCTACATCGGCAAGTTCGGCATTGCAGTAATCGTCGAGCGTTTTGTACTTGGCAAACAGCGCCGGAGTGACCAGGTTGACACGCGCGTCGGTGCACTGTGCCGACAGGCGCACGGCCACAAGCAGTTCAAAGGCGTTCTTTGCCGTCAGGGAGCAGATGGCGTCCGGGTACACCTGCTTCAGAATCTCTACGGCCTTGGCGGCCCGCTCTTTTTTCGTCATGGCACCAGGTTGCCGAACGCGCGGTAAATTTCATACCACTGCGCACGGCTGAGCTCCACACGGTCGGCTTCGGCCATTTCACGGATGCGCTCGGCCCGGACAGAACCGAGGATCACCTGCATCCCTGCGCTGTGGCGTTCGATCCACGCAACCGCCACGGCGGCTTTTGTAACGCCGAACTGCGCCGCAAAATGTTCCAGGCAGGTGTTGGCCTGCTCGTAGGCAGGGTTGTCCAAAAACGTGCCGGGCCGGCCGTGCCCTGCGCGCAGCGACCCCCAGGCCTGAATGACAATGTCGTGCAGGCGGCAGTAATCCAGCACGCCGCCGTCTTTGCCGAGCGCACCGGCAGATTCCATGTTGGCGCAGATGCCGCAGTCCACCATGCCGGTGTGCGCCGGGCCGAACTGCAGCTGGTTGGCCACGATGGGGAAAGAGGTGTATTTTTTCAGATATTCGATTTGCAGCGGCGTAAAGTTGGACACGCCGAACGCGCGCACCATGCCGCGTTTGTGCAGCGTGTCAAAAACTTCGGCCACCTCTTCGCCCTCCATCAGCGTGTCGGGGCGGTGCAGGCACAGCACGTCCAGGTAGTCGGTGCCGATGCGGCGCAGGCTGCCCTCGACCGACTGCAAAAGATGTTCGCGTGAAAAGTCGTAATAACCGGGGCGGATGCCGCACTTGGACTGCACCGCCACTTTGTCGCGCCCGATCTCGCGCAGGGCGCGGCCAAAACAGCGCTCCGACTCGCCGGCGCAATAGATGTCGGCGTTGTCAAACATGCGTATGCCGCAGTCGTACGCCGTATGTACCGCCCGCAGGGCGTCTTGTTCCTCTGCTTTGCCAAGCTTCATGCAGCCGTAAACGAGCTGCGTGGTCTGAAGCGTGCCAAGTTTAACTGTTTTCATTTTTCTTTTTCCCTTTTATATTTTGCAGGCGCTGCCAAAAAGCCGCCTCATTTTTATTGTCGCCGGGCGTATAATACGTTTTACCGGCCAGGTCAGGCGGCATGTACTGCTGCTCGACCCAATGGTTGGGATAGTCGTGGGGATACTTGTAAAACTGGCCTTTCTGCGCCACGTCGTCGCCGTCCAGATGCACATTTTGCAGCGCGCGCGGAAACTGTTTGCCGCGCCCGGCCTTGGCGTCAGCCATCGCGGCGTTGACGGCGTTGTAAGCGGCGTTGGACTTGGGGCTCATGGCCACCAGCACCACCGCGTCGGCCAGCGGAATGCGTGCCTCGGGCAGGCCGAGCATCATTGCGGCATCCACAGCCGCCTTGACGATCGGGATGATCTGCGGGTAGGCAAGCCCCACATCCTCGCAGGCGCAGACCATTAAGCGGCGGCAGGCCGTGATCAGATCGCCGCCGGCGAGCAGCTTGGCCAGGTAAAAGACGGCCGCGTCCGGGTCGGAACCGCGCATGGACTTCTGAAAGGCCGACATCGTGTCGTAAGCCACGTCGCCCAGCTTGTCGAACGACGCACCGCCGGCTGCCGTCATCTCCTGCGCCAGTTCCAGCGTGACGCGCCCGGCAGACGCTGCTGTGCAGTTTTCGGCCGTGATCAGCGCGCGGCGCACATCGCCGCCGCTGTGCTTGGCGATATAGGCGCCGGCGCCGTCCTCTACCGTGATCTCAGCCCCGCTTTCTGCGCGCAGGAAATCAAAACCGCGCATGACGGCCTTTTCAATATCCTGCCAGTCGACCGGCCTGAACTCAAACACCGTGCAGCGCGACAAAACGGCGTTATAAATGTAAAAATAAGGGTTCTCGGTCGTAGAGGCGATCAGCGTGATCTTGCCGTTTTCTATGTACTCCAGCAGGCTCTGCTGCTGGCGTTTGTTGAAATACTGGATCTCGTCCAGATAAAGCAGCACGCCGTTCGGCGCGGCAAACGTGTCGAGCTCGGCCACGATCTCTTTAATATCCGCCGTAGAGGCATTTGTGCCGTTTAAACGGCGCAGCGCACGGTTGGTGCGCCGGGCAATGATGGACGCGACCGTTGTTTTGCCGACGCCCGACGGGCCGTAAAAGATCAGGTTCGGGATGTTACCCGATTCGATCAAGTTGTAAAGCGGCTTGCCGGGCGAAAGGATGTGCTGCTGCCCGACAACATCTTCCAGGCTTTGGGGACGCATACGGTCCGGCAAGGGACTAAACACCGGCCTCACCCCGCTTTGAAAAGATGCAGCCGCAGTAATTCTGGCGGTAAAGGCCGTACTCCTTAGACAGCGCCAGGCTGCGCTTGTACCCCTCGGCCTTTTTAAAATCAGACGGCAAAAACGGCACGCCCCATTTGCGGCCGGCTTCCGCGCCGATCGCGTTGAGCTTTTGCGCGTCCTTCAGCGGCGAAAGCGTCAGCGTGGTACAAAAGCAGTCAAAGCCGTTTTCGTGCGCGATGCGCGCCGTCTCTTCCAGGCGCTGGCGGTAGCACACCATGCAGCGGGCGCCGCCCTCCGGGCAGTCCTCGAGCCCCTGCACGGCGTTAAAAAACGCTTCGGGAACGTATGCCCCTTCCAGAAAATTGACTTCCGGCGCGAATTCCTGCAAAAAGCGTTGCTCCTCCCGGCAGCGTTTTTGGTACTCCGCCGCCTCGGTAATGTTCGGGTTGTAATAAAACACAGTCAGATCAAAATACGCGCGCAGCGCCTCCACGCAGGCCGAAGAGCACGGCGCACAGCAGGCATGTAGCAAAAGAGAGGGTCGAAGGCCCTCTTTTTTGTTTTGCTCGATCTGCTGCATCATCTTTTTGTAATAATTGATCTTATTCATGGATGCAACTTCTCTTCATATTCAGCTTAGATAGTAGGTGGGATTGACGCGCGAACCGTTGATGCGCACTTCAAAATGGCAGTGCGGACCGGTGGAGTTGCCGGTGGAGCCGCTTCTGGCAATCGTTTCGCCCTTGGAGACGACGTCGCCCACCGAGACCAGAAGCGAGCTGTTGTGCGCATAAAGCGTGGCGACCGAGCGGCCGTTCGCATCCTTGCCGTGGTAAATGATTATGTAATAGCCATAGCTGTCGGTCAGGCGCTTTACATCGATGACCGTGCCGGACTGCGCCGCAACGACCGTGGTGCCCGTTGCACAGGGGAAATCGATGCCGCCGTGGTAAGAGCCGTCGGAATAATTCGGGAACCCGGCCGAAACCTTTGTGTGGCCCGGCACCGGGTAAGTCATGTTCAAGACGGCGTTGGTGCCGCTGACGTTGTGGTAGCCGTTGTCACCGCCGCCGATCTCCACATCGTCATAATCATAGGTCGTGACCTCGCGGTCAAAGCCGTTGATGACGGCCTCAATATCGGCCTGCACAGAGGCCTCGGCCTCCTCGTCGATATTGCGGTACTCCGTGTACATCTGTGTTTTAGAGGTGTACTCGTAAAGCAGCTGGTCACTCATGGCGCGTTCGTCGGCAAGCTGTGCTTTTTTCAGCGCCAGCGTGCTCTGGTTCGAGGTCAGCGAGTTCTGCGCGTTGCGCAAAACGGCCTGGTCGCTCGAGAGCTGGTCTTTTTTCTGCTGCAGCTGCGCCTCTTTTTGGGCAAGGCCGTCCTGCTTCAAAATCAGTTCGTCGGTCTGGTTCTCGATCTGCTGCATCAGGTCGGCATCGCTCGTTGCGACCTCAGACACCATTTCCAGGCGCGTCAAAAGCGTGGCAAGGTCGCCGCTTGTAAACAGCAGCGACAAAATGGAAAAATCGCCGGAAATGTACATGGCGCGCGCACGCGCGCTGAACAGCTCATAAGTGGCGCTGAACTGTTCCTGCAGCTGACTGATCTGCGCCTCGGCAGAAGACACCTCTTTTTCGACCTTTTCGATCTCTTTGGTGTTTTCGTCTATACGGGTCTGGTATGTATCGATCTTCTCCTGCAGGGAGACGATCTCGTTTTCGTAAAGCGTCAGTTCTTCATTCAGGTAGCCGATGCGGTTGTCGATCAGGTCGATGTATTCCAGCGTGCCCTTGGATTCCTTTTCCGCCTCGGCGATCAGCTTATCCATTTCGGCGATATGCGTGCGGATGTCGGAAAGCTGCTCCTCAAACGGACGCGTGTCCTGCGTTGTTGTTTCGCCGGATGTCGTGCCCTGCGAAGCGGTGGTGCCTTCCCCCGCCGCGGTGGTGCTGTTATCCAGCGGCAGGTCGCCGGCCAGCGGATTGTCGGCCGCATAGGCGCTGATGCCTGCGGCCAGCAGGACCATGCACATCAAAACCGATATACACTTTACAAAACGTTTGTGCTGCACTTTCTATTCCCCGTTTGCTGATATTTTCTTACTCCAAATAATCGAGCGGATCGACGCGCTCCTTATTGAGCCTGACTTCAAAATGGCAGTGCGGCCCGGTGGAGTTGCCGGTGGAGCCGCTTTTGGCAATGACTTCGCCCTGCGCCACAGTCTGCCCCTCTTGCACCAAAAGTTCACTGTTGTGGCCGTAAAGCGTAACGACGGAACGGCCCTTTTCGTCCTCGCCGTGGTAAAGCATAATATAGTAGCCGTAGCTGTAGTCGAGCGTTTTGGCCGTGATGACCGTGCCGGCCTGCGCCGCGACCACATCGGTGCCCGTGTCGCACGGGAAGTCGATGCCGCCGTGGTATTTGCCGCTGGAATAATTCGGGTAGCCGGCCGAAATGGTGGTGTGGCCGGGCACCGGGTAGATCAGATCCAGCACATCGCCGCTTGCCGGCTTTTGCCCTTTGTACTGATTTTCCGCGTCGCCGATCTGCGCCTGGATCTCTTTTTCAATGCGCTCCAGTTCCTCGGCGCTTTCGTTGCGGTACTCGGAATACATTTTGGTCTTTTCCGTCAGCTTTTTCAGCGCCAGGTCGCTTTCGGCCTTTTCTTCATCGTAGACTGCTTTTTTGGCGGCCAGTTCCTCCTCCAGCGCCAGGTAATCGCTGCGCTTTTCCTTGCGCGCGGCTTCGTCGGCGCGCAGCTGTTCGCTGGCGGCCTGCAGTTTGGCCGCATCCGTCTGAAGCTGCGCCTGCAGCGCGGTGATTTTATCGATCGAAGAGGAAACGGTCTGCATGATCTTGCCGTCGTGCCGGCTGACGGCGCTGATCATTTCAAGCCGCGTCAAAAGCGCAGCCGGGCCGTCAGAGGTGAGCAGAAGCTCCAGCAACGTGTAACGGCCGCTGATATACGCCGCGCGCATACGCGCGCACCATTCGTCATAAACACAGGCCAGCGTTTCGGTAAGAGCATCTATTTGAATTTTAACACTTTCCGAGCGTTTTTCAATAGTTTTAACAGAATTTTCATTATTAATTATGCGGTTATTTATGGCGGCAATGTCATTTTTTGCATTTTCGACTTCCTGCTCGCAAAGCGCAAGCTCCTCCTGCAGGTATGTGATCTTCTGTTCCAGCAGGTCGCAGTAATCCTGGGCGCGGTCTTTTTCGTCTTTCAGTTCGTTTAAGCGGCTGTCGGCCGCAGCGATTTTTTCCTGGTATTCCTCTTTCTGCGCCTGCAGCTGGGCATCGGAAGCGAAGCCCTGCGCCGGCTGCGCGAAGAACCAATTTATGGAAACGAAAAAAGCCAGCGCACTGCAAAGAAAACGAAAAACACGTTCACGTTCCCTGCAATGCACCGGCTCACCCTCTTAAAAAAAACTGCGCAAACATCTGCCGGGCCGGGCGCACGGACGCAGCGCACCGGCCGCGCTGTTCGCTATATACCTTGCCCGAAAACGCACGCAATATACATTTTTACAAAGCGCATCCAACGCGGCCACAGCTTGGTACAGAACCGGCCGACGCGACAGACACCACATTCCCCGGCAGTGTTTCTGCCGGGGAATGTGGTTTTGTTTTTATAAATTGGGTATGGACGATCAGCGAAGGTAGTTCATCGGGTTGACCTGCTTGCCGTTGATGCGCACCTCAAAGTGGCAGTGCGGCCCGGTGGAGTTGCCGGTGGAGCCGCTGTAGGCGATGACATCACCCTTTTTGACGTTCTGGCCGACGGAAACGAGCAAACTGGAATTGTGCGCATAAAGCGTTTGCATGCCGTTGCCGTGGCTGATGATTATGTAGTGGCCATAGCTATAATTGAGCGCCTTGACGGTGATAACGACGCCGTCGTCCGCCGCATGCACGGCCGTGCCGCTCGGGACCGGGAAGTCTACGCCGCCGTGATAGGCGCCGCTGTCATAATTCGGGTAACCGGCAGAAATGGAATGGGAGTAGGTCGGCCACGCCAGCGTGCCGGTACCGGTATTGTAGCCAGGGCCGCTGTAGTGCTTTTCGGCTTCGCGGATCTCGGCTTCGATCTCGGCCTGCTCTTTCTCGTACTCTTTTTTAGACTGACGGGCAGAAGAAATGCTGTTGTCATAAGCCGAGATCTTGCTGTTATACTCGGCCAGCGCCGATTCGTACTTGGAATTTTCGCTTTTGGCCTCGGCCAAATTTTCTTCCATCTGCGCCTTCTGCTCCTCTAAAGAAGCCTTGTCCTCGTCCAGCTGCGTTTTTTCCTTGGTCAGCGTCTGGCGGTCCTCTTCGATTTTTTCCATGATATCCATCAGACCCTGCAGGATCTCAGAGTCCTGCTCGGAAACAGACTGCAGCATTTCGGCGCGCGTCAGCATAGAACTGATGTCGCCGCTGGTGAGCAGCACCTCCAGCTCCGTCACGCTGCCCGATACATACATTGCCCGCAAACGCGCGCAATACGTATCATAAGAGGCGTCAAATTCCGCCTGGTTTTCCTCAATGCGCTTCTGAAGCTGCGCAATGTTCGCCGTGACCTCATCGATACGGTCCTGCAGGCTGCTGATGTTTTCACGCAGCTCATCCGTTTCTTTTTCCAGGTAGTCTATTTTCAGTTCATAGGCATCCAGCTGGGCGCTGAGGCGCTCAACATAAGCGGCGTTGTCGTTTTCATACTGCTCTTTTTCACGCTCCAGACGGTCGATCTTGTCCTGCGCCGCATCGATCTTGTCCTGCAAAGCGTCCACATCGGCCTGGCTGGCCGCGCTGGCGCTGATCGGGCCAGCCGTGAAAGCCGCGCAAAGGCAAAGCGAAACCACGCCGCAAAGCGCGCGCTTTACAAAGCCGCTTTTCTTTTTGTAAGATTTAAAACAATTCACCGATCTCACTGCCTTCCTTATTCAAATATTTGCGCATAGCGATCAGCGAGCCGCCGACACCGCTGACGATACCGACACCGATGAAGGCCGCCAGCATGACAAGCGCATAGTTCCAAAAACCGACGAGCGAAATGGACAGCGCCGAGAACAGGTTGCCCATCTGCGCGCCGACCAGCTCATACACGCCGTAGACGATAAAGAGCGAAACGACGCCGGCCGCAACACCGATGATAACACCCTCTACGATAAACGGCAGGCGCACGAACCAGTTGGTGGCGCCGACGCTCTTCATAATGCTGATCTCCAGACGTCTGGAGTAAACGGTCAAACGAATGGTATTGGAAATGATAAACAGGCTGATGGCGAAAAGCACAGCCACGATCACGATGGAAATAACGGAAACGCCCTGGCGGATCGAAACAAGCTGTTCGGCCAGCTCCTTGTTTTCACGCACCGTTTCCACATGGTTGACGGCGCGGATCTTCTGCACCGTTTCGTCAAACCGGGAAAGGTCCGCGATCGTTACGCGAAAGCCGTCCGGCAGGGGGATCTCTTCGCTGAGACCCTCAAAAAATGCGGCGTCCGCCTCGTCCATGGCAGCCAGCTGCTCCTCCCAGCCCTCTTCCTTGGACTGGAACTCCACGCTCTGCACATTGTCAATGGCCTTTAATTCGTTTTCCACCGTGTCCAGGTCGGTGTCGGACGTACCGTCCTCCACAAAAGCCATGACCACGTTTTCCTCTTCCATACGGCCGAGCAGAGACTCGATATTTACAAAAAGCATCATTGCGCTGCCGATCATCACCAGGCAGCTCATCAGCACCGCGACAGATGCCAGGCTCATCATCCGGTTAGACCAGATGTTGTGAAAGCCCTCTTTGATCAGGTACCTTAAACTGGACGAATTCACTGCCGGTCACCCCCGTTCCCATTTTCACTGCCCGAGGGCTGTTCCACCACGTCTTCCAGGTTGTCGAACACATCTTCCAGGCTCTTGTCGTTCAGCGAGGTGTTTTCGCTGAAATAGTACATATCGGTCTGCTGGCGCGGCTCTTTTACCGGCGCCGAAAAATGCGCGTTGAGCGGGTCGGGCGTGTCCGAAACGACCTGGCCGTTTTGGATCACGATCACGCGGCGCTGGTAGCGCTTGACCAGGTTGTGGTTGTGCGTGACCATAACGACCGTTTTGCCGTCGTTATTGATTTTGGTCAGCATGTCCACGATCTCGCGGCTCATTTCCGGGTCCACGTTGCCGGTGGGCTCGTCCGCCACGATCAGGTCGGGGTTGTTGACGAGCGCACGCGCCAGCGAAACGCGCTGCTGCTCGCCGCCGGAAAGTTCGTTCGGCATGCAGCGCGCCTTCTGCGAAAGACCCACAAGGCCGAGGATGTAAGGCACGCGCTTGCGGATGTCCTTTTCCTTGGCGCCGGTCACGCGCATGGCGAACGCCACATTGTCGTAAACGGCCATTTTGGGGATCAGGCGGAAATCCTGGAACACGATGCCCATGGTGCGCCTGTAATACGGCACGTCCTTGTTTTTCAGTTCAGCCGAAGAATAGCCGTTGACGATGACTTCGCCCTCGGTCGGCTTTTCCTCGTGCATGATCAGTTTTAAAAAGGTGCTTTTGCCGGCGCCGGAGGAACCGACGATAAAGACGAATTCGCCGTCTTCGATTTTAATATTTACGTTGCTGAGCGCCTTGGTCCCGTTGGTGGAATAGACCTTGGACACGTCCTTAAACTCTATCACGTTCACTACCTCGAAACAAATGAAATCTCTTTTAGTTTGTACCCAACCAAGTGGAATAAACAGAAATTGGATATTTGAGCAGACGTTTCTTGTCATTTCTGACAACAACTTATAATATATAATAAAACAAACCCATACAAATTGCAATAGGAATTTGTTTCAATTTTGTAAATTATGTTACCGATTGTAACCGACACCTGTCTAAAAAAGCAGAAAAAAGCTGTGCCGGGCACAGCTTTTTCGCTTAAAGCGCACAAATCATGTGCATATTTGCACTTTATTTTACCATTTTTTCCGTTTTATTCATTTTCAAAAAGCGGCGTAGAGAAATAACGCTCCGCCGTATCCGGCAGCACCGTCACGACCGTTTTGCCCGGGCCGAGCTTTTTGGCCAGCTTTTTAGCAGCCGCCACATTGGTGCCGCTGCTGATGCCGCACATCAGCCCCTCCAGCCGGGCCAGATCGCGCGAGGTCCCGATCGCTTCCTCATCCGATATAATGCAGATATCCTCATAGATCTGCTGGTTCAAAATTTCGGGGATCACACCGTCGCCGATGCCCATTTGATTATGCGTGCCGATGGTGCCGCCGGCCAGGATGGCGGCGTTCTGCGGCTCCACCGCCCAGATCGTGATGTTCGGGTTCTGCGCCTTCAGCACCTCGCCGATGCCGGTGATGGTGCCGCCGGTGCCGATGCCGGAGCAAAAGCCGTCGATCGGACCGGCCACCTGCTCCAAGATCTCCAGCGCCGTATGGTGGCGGTGCGCCGTTGGATTGGCCGGATTTTCAAACTGCTGCGGGATGTAGACATTCGGGTTTTCCTCGCGCATGCGCAGGGCGGTGTTCAAACACTCCTCAATGCAGTCGCCGATATTGCCGGCGTCGTGGATCAGGATGACTTCTGCACCGTAGTGGTGCACCAGCTTGCGCCGCTCCTCGCTGACGGAATCCGGCATAACGATGACGGTTTTATAGCCGCGCACCGCGCCGACAAGCGCCAGGCCGATGCCCTGGTTGCCGCTGGTCGGCTCCACAATGACCGTATCCTTATGGATCAGGCCGCGCCGCTCCGCATCCAAAATCATATTGTAAGCCGTACGCGTTTTGATCGACCCGCCGACGCCGAGCCCCTCAAACTTCACCAAAATGCGGGCGCCGTCCGGGTCGGCCATTTTATTCAGCTGCACCATCGGCGTGTGGCCGATGGCCTCCAGTATATTCTGATAAACCATAAAAAACACATTCTCCTTTGCGCAGTGCACCAAACATTCTACACTCAATTTATGCAAATAGCAACCTAAAATTGAAAGATTTTGCCGCAAAGGACCGCAAATATGCCAAAAAACAGCACTTTGCCGTGTGCAAAGGGCGCAAAAAAGCGCCCCGCACGCAAAGTGCGAAGCGCTTAAAATGCACTCAGGCAAGGCCAGAGCCGAAAATACGGTTAAGTTCACGCATAGCGTCGTCGTCGGCAAACGCCAGAACATACTGCCCCGGGCGCACAACGGTGTCGCCGTGGGGGATGATGAGCGTGTCATCTTCATAAATAGCGATCAGCACAGCCTGGGCGGGCAGGTCGATCTCGGCCACGGTTTTGCCGGCGTTCGGCGAATGGTAGTCCACATGCACGCGCACGATGGAATACTCGCCTTTGGAAAGCTTCATCAGCGTCATGATGGAGTGGTAATTCATTTCATCCGCGATCATGTGACCGATGATGTCGGCCTGGTTGACTTTAACGTCCACACCCATGCCGGCGTTGAACAGGCCGGCATTTTTCGGGTTGTTGACACGGGCAACGACCTTCGGCACATCGTACTCGAACTTGGCCATCATGGCGACCGTAAGGTTCACTTCGTCCAGACCGGTCGCACAGACCAGCGCGCTGCAGCTGCGCACGCCGGCCTTTTCCAGCGTCAGCGCGTCAGTGCCGTCGCCGACCAGAATATTTTTTTCCGGCAGGCCGTTTTTGTGCAGAGCCTGCAGCGCCCTTTCCTTATTTTCAATGACCTTGACGTCATTGCCGTTTTGCAGCAGCAGGCCGGCGATGTAGCCGCCGACCTGGCCGCCGCCCACAAGAATGATTTTCATAAAACAAGGGCTCCTTTCTTACAACTGCAGGATCTCGCGCGCCTGCACAAGGTAGTCTCTGCGCACGGCGACATAAAGCATGTCGCGGTAGGCGCAGCACATGTCTTTTTCCACCAGCATGGCATGCCCCTGGCGTTCCAGCGCCACCGGCGTCATTTTGCCCTCGGCCGTCAGGTCAGACAGCTTTTTGCCGTCCAGTGCAGCCGGCACGCGCACCTTTAAGATCTGTACTTCCGCATTGACCAGCTTGCGGATCACGCGCCAGCTGCGGTCCTCTTCCAGATACTCGGCAATGCTGTCCACGCCAAGGCGGGTGATGGACACCGTGTAAATGCCCATGGACTCAAAGATCCTGGCACGGATCGGATCATACATGCGGGCAATGACCGTAGGCACATGGAAAATGTTTTTGGCCACGTTGGCGATCACGGCGTTGAGCGCGTCGCTGCTGACGCAGCTGATCAGCACATCGGCCGTAGAAATGCCGGCCTCCTCCAGAACGTCACGGTCATAGCCGACGCCGCACACCGTGCGGCCGGTAAACATGTCGCCAAGGGCACGAAAAGCCGTGCTGTCATTGTCCACGATCACAACGTCGTGGTTTTCACGCACAAGGTATTCGGCCACTTTTACGCCGAATTTGCCGCACCCGATCACGATTACTTTCATTGTTTCGAGCTCCTTCCCTTTCTGATTTTACGAAGTATACATTTTCTAAGCTCTTCTACACCGAAAACGACAAACGGAATGCAGATGAGATACGCCCACTCCGCAAGGCCGATCGGCGCCGTGTTGAACACGCCGTTCAAAAACGGGATATAAATAACCGCCAGCAAAACCAAGATCTCGACTACAAAGCCGATATTGATATAACGGTTGCTGAAAAGGCCGCGCTTGAACACAGACTCCAGATCTGTACGGTTGTTGAGCACCATACCGATCTGCGAGAAGACGACGCCGGCCAGCATCATCGTGGTGGCTTCGGCATACGTCTGCGTTCCCTCCGGGGCAAGCGGCACGTTCGGCCAGCCGGCCAGGTAATTGGCCAGGAAATAGCCGCCCAGACCGAACAGCGTGCCCAAAAAGCCGTACCAGATAAAGCCCACAAAAATCACGTTTTTATTGAGCAGGCGCTCCTTGGGCGAGCGCGGCGGCTTGTGCATGACGCTCTCCTCGGCTGCCTCGGCGCCAAGACCGAGCGCCGGCACCATATCGGTGCCGAGGTCGATCGTCAGGATCTGCATGATCGTCAGCGGCATCGGGATCAGCCCGCCGGAGATCAGGTTGGCGACCGGCGCGGCCGCCTCGGGCGTGTTGCTGTCAAAAATATAACGCAGGAATTTGCGGATATTGTTGTAAACGCTGCGCCCCTCTTCAATGGCGCGCACGATGGTGGCAAAATTGTCGTCGCTGAGGATCATGTCGGCCGCTTCCTTGGCCACATCGGTGCCGGTGATGCCCATGGCGATGCCGATGTCGGCTTTTTTGAGCGCCGGCGAGTCGTTGACGCCGTCGCCGGTCACCGCCACGATGTTGCCCATTTCCTGCAGCGCGCAGACGATGCGGTACTTTTGCTCCGGCGCCATGCGGGCAAATACGACTTCGCCGGAAAGCGCCTCTTTGAGCGCCGCGTCATCCATTTCGGCAAGCTCTGCGCCCGAGATCACGCGGGCGTCGTCGCCTTCGATAATGCCGATCTTGCGGGCGATGCTCTCGGCCGTAAGGCCGTAGTCGCCGGTGATCATAATGATTTTGATGCCGGCGCTGTGGCACAGGCGCACCGCGTCTTTCACCTCGTTGCGGGGCGGGTCCTGCATGGCGACAAGGCCAAGGAACGTCAGGTCGCGCTCCACGTTTTCGGTGTTGTATTCACGAATAGACGCCGGCAGCGTCTCATCCTCCTTGCGCAGGGGACGGTAGGCAACGGCCAGCACGCGCAGCCCCTCGCGGGCATAACGGTCGTTGGCCTGCATGATCTTTTCACGGTCCGCCTGCTCCATCGGGCGCGACGTAGAAATATCAAAACAGCGGCCGCAAAGCTCCATGACTTCTTTCGGGGAGCCTTTCACAAACGCGATTCGGTTGGCGCCCTCAAACGGTTCGCGCAGCTGATGGATAGTGGTCATGCGCTTACGCGTGGAGTCGAACGGCAGTTCCATGATGCGCGGAAAGCGCTGGGACAGCCGCGCCATGTCGATGCCGGCTTTGCCGGCCGCAACGCCAAGGCACGCCTCCGTCGGGTCGCCGAGCACGGTGTAACGTTCCTTGCCCTCTTCCGGCGGCAGCAGCTTTGCGTTGGCGCACAGCGCCGCGCCGTCCAAAAGCAGGTCAAGCGCAATACTGCTTTGTGCCGTAACGACCGTGTCGCCGTCGAGCACCTGCCCCTCGGGGCCGTAGCCCTCGCCGGTCACGCGCATTTCGCCGTGCATCTGCCAAAGGTGGTTGACCGTCATCTCATTTTGCGTGAGCGTGCCCGTTTTGTCGGAACAGATCACATTGGTGCAGCCAAGCGTTTCGACCGCTGACAGCTTTTTGACGAGCGCATGCTCCTTGGCCATTTTCTGCACGGCAAGCGCCAGTGAAAGCGTAACGGCCGGCAGCAGACCCTCCGGAATAAAGGCCACGATCATGCCGAGCGCGAACAAAAACGCCTCCATTGCCGGCGACTTGACCAGAAAAACGGAAACCAGCATAAACACCACGCCCACGCTCAAAGCGATCACGGCGATCTGCTTGGTCAAAATATTGAGTTCTTTTTGCAGCGGGGAAAGGCTTTTTTTGGTGTTCTGCGTGAGGCCGGCGATTTTGCCGAACTCACTTTTCATACCGGTCGAAACGACCACGGCGCGGCAGGTGCCGGCTGCAGCCGAAGTGCCGGAAAACACCATGTTTTCCGCTTCTAAATAAGAGCAGTCTTTCAGCATGGGGTCGGCGCTCTTGCGGATGGGGTTGCTTTCGCCCGTCAGTGTGGACTGGTCGGCGCAGAAATCGTTGCTGTTCAGGATGCGGGCGTCTGCATTGATGCGGTCGCCGGCCTCCAGGACCATGATGTCGCCCGGCACGATGTCAGACGCCGGGATGCGGATCTCTTCGCCGCCGCGCACGACGCGAGCGTTGACAGACAGCATTTTCTGCAGCGCGTCCGTTGCCTTTTCGGCTTTAAACTCCTGGAAGAAAGAGAAAAAGCCGTTAATGAGATTGACACAAAAGATCGAAATGCCAAGCTCCAGCGCGCCGGAGACGATGGCCATAATGCCGCCGGCCCACAGCAAAAGCGCCATCAGGCTCGTAAAGTTTTTGAAAAGCTTTTTGGCCAGGCTCTCTTTTTTCTGCTGTGCCAGTTCGTTTTTGCCGTACTGCTCCAGACGCTTTTGCGCCTCCTCGGCAGTCAGGCCGCGCATGTCGGAATCCATCAGGCGGCAGGCCTCTACGGCGCCGACACGCAGAATCTTTGTTTTTACATCTTGTGTACCCGTGTCTTCACGGTGTTCGTTTTCCATCTTTTTTCTCCTACAAACAAAACGAAAGATAAAAAATTGATTTGCTGAAAACGGCTGCGAAATGCAGCCGAACTGTGTTCCGCCCCTTTTTGCGGCAGGCGGTCTCATCACCTCATTCTCTGTGTGCACACGGGGGCTGAAATGCCCCTGCACGACACTGCCATTATAGCATGTTCTATACTCGTGTCAACAGGGAAAACGCAAGTTTTTTTATTATTTTTCCCTCAAAAATCAAAAAGTGCAAAAACACCCCAAATAATAGCCGAAATGCGCGCCGACCGTGCAAAAAAGGATAAAAAAAGACGGCACGCTTTTGTGCCGTCTTTGACCGTCAGTCCTCAGAAAATTCGTCTTTGCCTACGCCGCAGAGGGGGCATACGAAATCCTCCGGGAGCTCGTCCCACTTCGTGCCGGGCTCAATGCCGTTGTCCGGATCGCCGAGCTCCTCATCATAGACATAGCCGCAAACGTTGCAGATATAGCGCATGGTCAGCACCTCCTTACAAAAATAATTATGTCCGCTGCCGGCAAAAAATACACCGGCAGGCAGTCTTTTCCGGTTTACGCCTGTACGCTTTGCACGATCTCGTCCACCAGCGCATCGACCGCGTCGTTTTGCGCCGCCTTCAGCGCTGATTTGACCGTAAGCGTGTTTTCCAGATACGTCATGTTTTTGAGCGACGCCAAAATGTCTTTCATCTTTTTAGCGGCCACGGGCGCCCAGGAGCCGTTTTCGACAAACGCCACCGTCTTGTTCTGCAAAGCGTGGGCCGCCACATCGTGCAGCAGGTCCTCCATTTTCACGAACACGCCCATATTATAAGTGTTCGCCGCAAAGACCACATGGCTGTATTTGAAGATTTGGGCAATGATTTCAGAAGCATGGGTGACCGAAACGTCGAACACGCGCACTTCCACGCCCTTTTCGCGCAGACGGCAGGCCAGAATGTCGGCCGCGTTGGCCGTGTGGCCGTACACAGAAGCATAGGCCAGCACCACGCCCTGCTTTTCGGGGCGGTAGCTGCTCCAAAGGTCGTATTTTTCTACGAAAAAGGCAATGTCCTGCGCCGTGCGGTGTACAAAACCGTGCAGCGGACAGATCAGCTGAATGTCGAGCGCGGCGGCCTTTTTCAGCACCGCCTGCACCGAAGCGCCGAATTTGCCGACGATATTTGTGTAATAGCGGCGCGCTTCATCCAGATAATCGTGCTGAAAATCGACTTCATCGGCAAAGATGGCGCCATCGAGCGCGCCGAACGTGCCGAACGCATCGGCCGAGAAAAGGATCTTATCCGTTTCATCATACGTCATCATGACCTCGGGCCAGTGCACCATCGGGGCCATTACAAAATGCAGCTTGTGGCGCCCCGTCTCGAGCACGTCGCCCTCTTTGACGAGCAGCGCGTTTTCAAATGCGTCGCCGTCGAAAAACTGGGCAAGCATCGTCTTGATCTTCGCGTTGCAGACCACGGTCACGCCCGGATAGCGGCGCACCAGTTCTGCAATGGAGGCCGAATGGTCAGGCTCCATGTGGTGCACGACCAGATAATCGAGCGCGCGGCCGTTTAAAGCGTGGGCCACGTTTTCAAAAAAGAGCTCGCCCACGGCGCTGTCCGCCGTGTCGAACAAAACGGTTTTTTCATCCAAAAGAACGTAGGCGTTGTAGGAAACGCCGTTCGGAACCGGGTAAACGCCCTCAAAAAGCGCCAGACGGCGGTCGTTTGCCCCGACCCAGACAAGGTCTTTCGTCACATTTCTTGTGCAGTACATAAAACTACCTCCAAGCCGCAAGAGCGACGCGGCAGGGCGGCAATGCGCCGAGCCGTAAAATTTGTTGATACCATTAAGCCCACGAAACAAGCAGCCGAACTGCTGCCGCGGGCCGAACTACTTGCCGCCGGCCGTGCCCGAAAAATCGGCAAACAGCAGCGTTTGCATGGCGGCGCTGCCGGCGACCGGATGGCGGTAGCCAAGGCGAAAGCCGTTTTGCAGGAAATCGTCCACAAAGCGGTCGCTCATCGTCTCATACGTCAGCGCAAGCTTTTTCAGGCGCGCGTAGCCGACAGCCTCCTGCACGACAGACACTGCCGCCGGGCTGCCCGGCGGTGCAAAAATACGCAGGTTGTAAACCGGCGCACCGGCCGGAAGCACGACCCCCATGAGTTCGGCGATCTCCGCATGGTGCGCACGCAGCCGCGCCAGACCGCCCGGCGCCGCCAGGCGCAGACGCAGCGCACCGATGCCATGCGGCAAACGCGCAAGCGCAGCGCGCGGTGTGAGCGCGGCGAGCGCAGTCTGGTCAGCAGAAATATAGGCGCGGCTCAAACGGCTCCAGCGCCGCAGATAATAAAGAAAATAGGCACGGGCGAACTTCTGCCGGCGGCCGGGGTCCGGGCAATACAGGCAAAAAAGCGGATCCTGCACAAGCAGCTGCGCCAACGCAGCTGCCAGCTTGCCGGTTTGCGCCCCGGAACGCAGTTTGAGCCTCATACCACACCTCCACAAAATCTTCGCAAATATTTTACACGTTTTACTCCGTGTTTGCAAGGCGTATTTTCCAAATAATAAGACAAGTTGCCCCAGTCATACTATAATTCAAACATATTCCGCAGAAAACTTAGAATTCTGTGTAGAAACTGCACGAATTTATTGACAAATATTAAAATTTATTGTATAGTTTTACCAAGGCTTTTTAGAACCAAGCGAACCATTAGATAGGAGTGTTTTAATTTGAAAAACTACAATGCAAAAGATATACGCAACATTGTGCTTGCCGGCCACGCGTCCAAGGGCAAAACCACGCTGGCCGAATCCATGCTGTTTACGGCCGGCGCGACCGACCGCATGGGCACCATCGCCGACGGCACGACCGTTTGCGACTACGACGCCGAGGAAAAGAAAAGAAAGTTCTCGATTTCCTCCGCCGTGGCGCCCATAGAATACAAGGGCAAAAAAATCAACATTCTGGACACTCCGGGTCTTTTTGATTTTGAAACCGGCGCCGCCGAGGGCATGCGCGCCGCAGACTGCGCCGTTTTGGTCATTTCCGCACGCAGCGGACTGGACGTCGGCAGTGAAAAAGCTTTCAAAGCCGCTTCCAAGCGCCGCATCTCTAAAATCATTCTGCTGAACAAAATGGACGACGCGCGCGCCGACTTTTACAAAACGATGAACGCCGTCATCGCCAAATTCGGCACCAGCGTGTGCCCGGTCATCGTGCCCGTTGTGCAGGACGGCAAGGTGTGCGCCTACTATAATATGATAGAAGACAAGGCCTATACATACTCCGGCCGCACCAAGACCGAGACCGACGCCGCCCACGAGGACGAAGCGCGCTTTGAGGCGGTAAAAGAGGTGTTCAGCGAAGCCGTTGCCGGTGCCGACGACGAGCTGATGGAAAAATACTTTGAGGGCGAGCCCCTGACCCGCGAAGACCGTATTCACGGCCTGCGTGCCGGGCTGGCAGACGGCAGCATCGTGCCGCTGGTGTGCGCCTCCGGCGCAAGCGGCGCCTGCGTTGACATGCTGCTGGACTTCATTGCCGAATGCGCGCCGGCGCCAAGAGCGGAGTACGCCGCCGACCAGAACGGCGAGCCGACCGAGCTTACACCCGACGAAAGCGCCCCGACGGCCGCCATCTGTTTCAAGACCGTGGCCGACCCGTTCATCGGCAAGCTGTCGTTCTTTAAAACGATCAGCGGCAAAATCACGCCCGGTATGAGTGTAAAGAATCCGCGCACCGGCGCCGAGGAAAAGGTGGGCAAGATCGTGACCGTGTGCGGCTCCAAGCAGGAGGACTGCAAAGAGATCCCGGCCGGCGACATCGGCGCGCTGACCAAACTTTCCTCCTTTGCGACCGGCGACACCATGTGCAGCGGCTGCGAAGTGACGCTTGACCCGGTGGCTGTGGCAAACAGCGTTTACCGCATGGCCGTTGTGCCCGAAAAGAAAGGCGACGAAGAAAAGATTGCCTCCGGTCTGACCCGCCTTTGCGAAGAAGACCCGGCGCTGCACTTTGGCGCCGACAACACCACCCACGAACAGATTTTGGCCGGCCTCGGCGAACAGCACCTGGATGTAGCCATGGCCAAGCTGAAAGCAAAATACGGCGTTTCGGCCACGCTGAAAGCACCGAAGATCGCCTACCGCGAAACCATCACCAAAAAGGTCAGCGCCCAGGGCCGCCACAAAAAGCAGAGCGGCGGCCACGGCCAGTTCGGCGACGTGTTTATTGAATTTGAGCCCTGTCCGTGCGACGACCTGGAATTTGCCGAGCGCGTCGTGGGCGGTTCCGTGCCGAAGAACTTTTTCCCGGCTGTGGAAAAGGGGCTGCGCGAATCCATCCAAAAAGGCGTTGTGGCCGGTTACCCGATGGTGGGCATCAAAGCCACGCTGTACGACGGTTCCTACCACCCGGTAGACTCCTCGGAAATGAGCTTTAAGATCGCCGCGAACCTGGCCTACAAAAACGGCATCCCACAGGCGGGACCGGTGCTGCTGGAGCCGATCGGCACGCTCAAAGCCCTTTGCAACGACGAGGCGATGGGCGACGTGATCGGCGACATCAACAAGCGCCGCGGCCGCGTGCTGGGCATGACTCCGCAAAGCGGCGGCATGCAGGAGATCACGGCCGAAGTACCGATGGGCGAAATGGCCACATTTGCCACCTCCATGCGCCAGATCACGCAGGGACGCGGCAGCTTTGAAATTGAATTTGCCCGTTACGAGCGCGTGCCCGAGCACATTGCGCAAAAGATCATTGAAGAATCCAAGGCCGAAAACGCATAAAAATATTTGTAAAAAGCTAAACAGGGATGCCGCCGGCAGGCAGCACCCCTGTTTTTATGTCTTACAAAAAGGCTGGCCGCTGGCCATGCAAGACCGGCAAGCCGTTCATTTACATTATTAACGACCCACAAAACAAAACCGAATGACAGTAAAGACCTTTCGGGAGGAGAATATGAAAAAGCTGATCGTACTCAGAGGCAATTCGGGCAGCGGAAAAACCACGGTTGCCAAGGCCCTGCAAAAAAAGTTCGGCCGGGATACCCTGCTGCTTTCACAGGACATGGTCAGAAGAGAGATGCTCTACGCCAAAGACGGCGAAAGCACACCGGCGCTGCCCCTGCTGCAGGCGCTTTTGGCCTACGGCAACGCACACTGCGACGTCGTTATACTGGAAGGGATTTTGTATGCAGACTGGTACAGGCCGCTTTTTGAGCTGGCTGTGCAGCTGTATGCCCGGGAAATATACGCCTACTACTTTGACCTTTCGTTTGAAGAGACGCAAAGACGCCACCGGACGAAGGCAAACTGCAACGAATTCGGCGAAGAAGCCATGCGCAGGTGGTGGCGGGAAAGAGATTTTTCCGACGTATTGCAGGAACGCCGCATCACGGCTGAAAAAGACGCGGAAAGCATCGTTCAGGAAATCTACAGCACAGTGCACAGCGGATGACCGGCCGTTTACACATAACAGCCGGTTCAGTCCTGGGTAAGGTATTCGGCCAGCTGCTTTGCGCCGGCCTTTTGCGGTGCGCGCACCTCGGCAAGCAGGTTTTCGTAAAACGACACGGCGGCCGCGCGCCGCTTTTCGGCGGTTTTTTGACCCGAAGCCGTCAGAAAACGGCCGTAGACTTTTTCAAGCTTAAATTTGTACTCCTGAAAAAACGATGGCTCGCTGTCGCCGCTGCCGTCTGAAATGCTGCCGTCGGCACGCAGGGTGTAAAGCGGTTCGCCGGCCTTGCCTTTATAAAGCAGCGTGCGCGCAATGCCGATCGCGCCGGCCGCGTCCAACTTGTCGGCGTCAAAAAGGATTTTGGCCTCTATACTCTGCGGCGGGTCGCTGCTGCGAAAACGATGCGTGCGGATGCAGTCCGCCACCCTGGCGGCAAACACCGGCGAAAAGCCGCCCGCAAGCAAAAAGGCGCGCGCCTTTTCAGCGCCGGCACGCGCATGGCAGACCGCGGGGTCGGCCGCCTGCTCGCCGCGGGCAATGTCGTGCAGCAGACAGGCCGCGATCAAAACATCCAGCTCCACGCCCTGCTCCTGCCCGGCCAGATCCAGCGCCGTGTACAAAACGCGGTACACATGGCCGCGGTCGTGCGCCCGGTCATGCAGGCAGGCGCACATGTACGCCTCTATTTTCTGAAAATCCTGTGCACGCATAAAATTCTCCTTTAACTTTTGGGGCAAAGAATTACTCCATACCCGGCATCCAGCCGTATTTTTTCAGGTCCACAACGCCGTCGTCCGTGACCTCCACGCCCTCGCCGCGCAAAAGATCGATCTGGGCGTTGCCGCCGCCGAACGCGAACGCAGACGAGACCCGGCCGAACCGGTCAACGACCCGGTGGCACGGGATTACGCCCGGGCGCGGATTGACGTGCAGCGCATAGCCCACAACACGCGCCCAGCGCGGGCTGCCGGCCATCATGGCCACAGTGCCGTAAGTGGCGACCCGGCCTTTCGGGATCTGCATCACCGCGTCATAAACCGCCTCAAACACCTTGCCGGCCATTCGACCACCCTCTCCTGCTCTGATGTATTTCTACAATTATTTTAAAACCGGCCGCCACAAAAGTCAACGGCCGTCTCTTTGCACAGCAAACGCCATACCGGGTTGACAGGCGCGCGTTTGTCCGCTATGATGGAAGCGTACCAATGAGGAACGCGGTGAAAGGCCGCGGCAGCTCACTCTACTGTATGGGGATACGAACCCGCACAAAGCCACTCGCAAGGGGAAGGCGCGGGCAAGGCAAAGCCCCGAGCCAGGATATTCGGCGGTACGAAAAAATATTTTTCGGTGAGGAGAAGAAAAAATGAACAAAACGAAGAAAAAATGGATCACAACTGCGATCGCCTTTTTGCTGGCCCTTTCGGTCTGCGTGCCCGCCTTTGCGGCCGCACCGGCAAAAAGCGAAGTGCAAAAGGAAGCCGTGGCAGCCGCCGCTTACCTGGAGCAAAGCGGCCTGAACAGCTTTACGGCCGACAGTTCAAGAGATTTTCTGCTGTTCCTGCGCGCCGGCGCAGACGTGAGCGCTTACAAAGGCACCTACCTGCAGTCGGTAAAAGACAAGCTGAACGAAACGGGCGGCCGGCTCGGCTCCATGCAGCTTTTTGCCAACATCCTGCTGTGCCTGGATGCGCTTGGGGAAGACGTGACGGACTTTGCCGGCTTTGACCTGCCGGCGCTTTACGCCGAAACAGACCCGGCCGCGCCGGATTACAACAACCCCTATTACTACAAAGAAGCACTGGAGAGCGCCGCTTTGTTTGCGGACGACACCGCTTTTCAGGACGGATTGCTGGACGGCTTGCTGGCGTTTTACAAAATGGGCGAGGGCATGGACTACTACGGCTGCTCCAGCGACAACACCGCCTATTTCATTGCCGCTTTGTGTGCTTATGACGGCGCGCGCGACGTAAGCGCCTATTTAAGCGACGCGACCGCCGTATTGGAAAACCACAAAACGCAGGGCGGCTATTTTTCCAACGCACAGTACGGCACAGAGCCGAACGCCGACTCCACGGCGCTGGCGCTGATGGCCTACGCTGCGCTGGGCAACACGGAAAAATGCGCCGAAGTCTACGCCGACCTGGCGGGCTTTAAGGGCTCCGGCGACGGCATTTACACCTACGCCGGTACGGACAGCGCCTATGCCACGCGCGACGCGCTGACCGCTTTTGGCTACTACCTGCCCCTGCTGGAAGACGACACGCCGCAGGATACGACCGCCGCAGGATCATCTGCAAATGAAGAACAGAGCGCGACCGGCGCGGCGCAGAACAGCGGCAATGAGAAATCGCCGGCGACCGGCGCCCAAAACACTGCCGTTTGGATGGCGGCCGGCGCAGCCGCGGTAATTGCCCTGAGCGGCTTTGGCTTAGCTGCAAGGCGTAAAACGCAAACACAAAAATAACTTTACGGCTGTGCGCTGCAAAACAAAACAGCATAAGAAATTGCGGCAGAAAGGAAAAGCTATGAAACCATTATTCAGACCAGCAGACCAGCCCGTACAGCGGCGATGGTTGTGCTGCTGTCTGCCGCAGTTTTTTGCGCCTGCGCACAGCAGAGTGCCGACATCTCGGGCAAATGGAAAACGTCGCACAACCTTTCGGACTCCGTAAACGAGGTCGTCAACGAAAGCAAATTTGCACAAGGCACAGAAAATAAATTTGACGCGGCGCTGTATGTAGACCGGATCTGCACCATTGAAAAGCAGAGCGGCAGCGATTACTACACCATTTCCGCCGCGCCGGACATGCAAAAGTTTGAAAAGGATTACAAGGCCTATATAGACCGGTACACAGCCTGGATGGTTGAACAGTTTTACCTAAAAAACGGCCAAAGCGAGACCCGGCAGGAATTTGCCGAACGTTTTGAAGCCGGTAACGGCAAAACACCGCAGCGCGCGTTTGAAGATTTGTTTTACACGACGTTTGACGCCGATATTCAAAAAAGTGTAAAATCGCTCTACAGTGAAGAATACTCTCTTTTTGTCCGGGACGGCCGCTTGTACCGCAACGCCATGACGCAAGACGGTACAGATGGGTACGAAACATTTACTCTGGACGGCGACACGCTGACCATTACCGGAAACTTTGACATGGACGGCAATGCGATCCCGCCCGAAGACGGCGGCACCTACGAACCTACGGTGATGACATGCGTAACGGAATGAATCGCGCCGCTTTCAAACACCGGCACTTTACGAAACACTGCTTTCAAAAAGCGCAAACAAAAAAGCCCCGACCGGGGCTTTTTTGTTTGCGTTAAAGCCAGCCGCCAAAGCGGCGGATGTAGGCCTTTTTCACCAGCATGGCCAGTGCCATATAGCCGGCAAGGAATACACCCAGCCAGGCGAAATAAACACCCGGCAGTGCTGTCATCCCGAGCGCCGCGGCAATCGGTGTGAACGGGATCAGCGCCGCAGCGGCAATGCCGCCGAAGGTCAGCAAGGTGACCGGTGCGCAAGCACGGCTTTGCACAAACGGGAGCTTTGGCGTGCGGATCATATGGATCACAAGCGCCTGGCTCCACATAGATTCCACAAACCAGCCGGTCTGAAACAACGCAATGTACGCAGCCTGTGCAGCCGGGTCTGTCAGCTGCGAATACAGCTGCCCGCCGCTCAGCGCCGGACAAAGCACAAAATACATCAGCAAATAAGTGGCAATGTCAAACACCGAACTGGTGGGCCCGACCCACAGCATGAACCGGCCGATGCCGGAAGCGTCCCACCTGCGCGGCTTTTGCAGATAATCCCCGTCCACATTGTCCCACGAAATGGCGGTACAGGCAATGTCATAAATGAGATTCAAAAGAATCAGCTGAATGGAGGCCATTGGCAAAAACGGCAAAAACGCACTGGCCGCCAGCACCGAAAGCATGTTGCCGAAATTGGAGGAGACCGTCATTTTGATGTACTTGATCATATTGGCGTATGTTCGGCGGCCCTCCACCACGCCACGTTCCAGAACCATCAGGTCTTTTTCAAGCAGCACGACTGAAGCGGATTCCTTGGCAATATCGACCGCCGTGTCCACACAGATGCCCACGTCGGCTGCCTGCATAGCGGGCGCATCGTTGATGCCGTCGCCCATATAGCCGACGCTGTGGCCGTTTTCACGCAGCGCCCGGATCACACGGGCTTTCTGCAACGGTGAAAGTTTGGCAAACACCGTGATTTTTTCTGCCGCGCCGGCCAGTTCGGCGTCGCTGAGCTTTTCCACGTCGTCACCAAGAAGGATCCGGTCGACCGAAAGACCGACCTGGCGGCAAACGGCGCGCGCCACCTTGTCGTTGTCGCCAGTCAGCACCTTAACGTTCACACCGCAGGCATGCAGGGCCTGTATGGCCGACTTGGCCGATTCTTTCGGCGGGTCTAAAAATGCCAGAAAGCCGATAAGCACCATATCCTTTTCATCAGCAGCCGAAAACTGCCCCGCCGGCGCCGGATCGGTTTTCTGCGCAACGGCAATAACGCGCATACCCTGTGCATTCAGCGTCTCAGCCCGGCTGCGCACCATGCGGCGCACCGAATCCTGCAGCACACAGACCTTGCCGCCGCACTCGGCATAGGCACAGCAGGCAAGCATTTCCTCCACCGCACCCTTGGTGACCAGCTGCGTTTTGCCGCTTTTGTCACGAACGACAACACTCATTCTGCGGCGTTCAAAATCAAACGGGATCTCGTCCACTTTTGTATAAGCAGCGATCAGGCTGTCTGCCCCGCTTTGCCGCTGCTTGGCGATCACCGCAAGGTCGATCAGGTTTTTCAGCCCGGTCTGAAAGTAACTGTTTAAAAAGGCATGGCGCAAAACACGGCCATCTTCTTCCCCGTCCACATTCAAATGTTTTTCAAGCACGACCCTGTCACGGGTAAGCGTACCGGTTTTATCGGTGCAAAGCACATCGATAGAACCCAGGTTTTGGATGGCGTTCAGATTTTTAATGACGACCTTTTGCCGGCTCATTGCAACAGCGCCCTTGGCCAGCGACGTGGTCACGATCATGGGCAGCATTTCCGGCGTAAGACCCACAGCGATCGAAATGGCAAACAGCGCCGCCTGCATCCAGTCGCCCTTTGTAAAACCGTTGATAAAAAACACGACCGGCACCATGATCAGCATAAAACGGATCAGCACCCACGAAACGGAATTAACGCCCTTTTCGAATGTTGTTTTCGGCGGTTTTTGGTTCAGATGTTTGGCTGCCGCGCCGAGCACCGTGCTGTTGCCGAGCGCAACGGCGACCGCCTGCGCGCTGCCGCTGACGACGCTGCTGCCCATGAATACAAGATTGTTTATATCCGTCAGCACACCGGTCTGCCTGCCGGGTGTGGTGCTTTTTTCGACCGGTTCGCTCTCTCCGGTCAGCGCCGACTGGCTGACAAACAGGTCTTTGGCGCGGATGACGCGCAGATCGGCCGGCACCATATCGCCGGCGGAAAGATGTACGATATCACCCGCCGCGATTTCCTCCACCGGGATCTCTGCCTTTGTGCCGCCGCGTTCCACACAGGCAGTTGTGCGGATCATGCGGCCGAGCTTTTCAGCCACATTACCGCTGCGCGTCTCCTGCACAAAACGCAGCACGCCTGAAAGCAGCACCATGATCGTGATTATGGAGACTGTGGCGTAACTGCGCGCGCCCGGTTCAGCAAAAACAATGTCGGTAAACACGGAAATAACGGCCAGCACCAGCAAAACGACCGTAAACGGGTTGATGAACGCAAAAACCAGACGTTGGACGGCCGAATTTTTTCTGCCGTAAGTCAAAACATTTTCACCGTACAAATCTTTTGCGTGCGCCGCCGCCTGCGCGTCAAGACCGCCGGGCGCAGTGCCGTATTTTTGCAGTACTTCTTTTTCTGTATGCAGCGCAGCCCAGCGGAGCCTTTTTGCCGCATCGCCCTTTTTAGCTGCCGCCGTATACTGCACGGCAGGCGTGATGATTTTGTTTGTTTTTTTCATGTGTTGCACCTCCAAAGCATAAATTTTGGAATCGGTGCAGTGCACAAAAGGAATTTCAGTCCGCCGGAAAAGAACGGCACGGCAATGCGGTGCACGTCTTTTTCAACAGCGATAAAATTTTCCCTGACCCAACAGAGCCTGCACTGCCGCATTCCGTATCCATTCTTTTCACCTCACTTTAAAAAATATTCCAAACGCAAATGCGCGTTTTTCAAACAAAAAGCCGCCGCTTGCAGCAACTGCAAAACGGCGGCAAAAAAGCGCACAAAGGCACTAAGTACACAAACCGGCACACGCGCACCGGCAAAACAAAGGCCGTTTTACAATTTGACTGAAGTTTGTACTGTGGTACACAGCGCGGCACCCCTTTCATAGGAATAAAATAAAAAAGCCCGCATGTTCGGAAACATACGGGCCGTAAAACCAGAACCTAGTCCGTTTGAGCTTTAGCTTTGCAGGGCGATGAAACTGTGTTATGGTGCACCTTGCGTTCGATGCACCCTGTTCAAACCAGCGCATGGTGTCTCCACCATTTTGCGGCAACAGCCCGTATCCCTGTAGGAGCCTTACCTACCGAACGGTTTTACTGTAACATACATCTTGCTTTTTGTCAAGTTTTGCACGGTGGTGTGCAAAATCAGCGTGCAAAAGCAAAAAGCCCCGGCGCGGGACTTTTTGCTGTGCTTTGCCGTTTAAGATTCGCTGACGGTATCCGGTGTGAGCACATCCGCATACCACTGGGAACCGATCTTTAAAAGCGTTGTGGTGTAAACGGCCGTGTACGCTTCATTGCCGTTTGCATCCGTAATGGTCACGGTCGTGTCCACCGTGGCCACATCGTCAATATCCTCAGCTGAAATGCCGAAGGACGACAGCTTTTCCGCCTGTTCGGCACTCAGCCCGGACAGGTAGGCGTCTTTCATGCCATCCTGCGCCAAAACAGATTCGTAGGAAACGCCGTAACCGGCCTCATAACCGGCCGTAGTCGTGTCGTTCAGGCCGAAACAGCCGAGCACAAATTCTTCAATGTACTCGCCGGCCGACTTGTTCTGCTGCGTATCGGCGGTAACGACCTCGGCAAACCGGGAGTCATAGCCGATATATTCCCTCGCATAGTCGGCGCCTTTGCCGTACGCGTCCTCCAAAGCGATCTCGCGCTCTTCGGAATAGATAGAGGCGCAGCTTTCAAACGATTCAATAATGTTGTCGTAGGTGATTTTATAATCCTCGCCGTAGACCTGCCGGTGCATCTGGGCATAAAGCTCGCCGAACGGCGTCATGATCTCGCGCAAATCGTCCCAGGTGTGCGACTCGATCAGTTCCACAAACGCGGGATAAACGGTTTTTAAGATCTCGTTTTCATAGTCGGCTGCCAGCTCGTCGTCATCCAGCTCTTTCAGTTCCTTATCCTCCGCGATAAAGGGCTTGAAGTAATCCTCTGCCGACAGGTCGCCGAGCTTGGCATTTTTACAAAGGTCGGAATACTTCAGGCTTTCGTAGCCGTTTTGCAAAAACAGGTTTTCCACATAGGCGCCGGCCACCTTCTCGGGCTGGAACATCATATAGCGCCCGGTGAAGAAAAACGCAATGATGACGGCCGCGACCACCACAAAGGCCAGCGTAGCGGCGGTGCCGTAAAGCTGCAGCTTTTTCTTACTCATTTACGCTTCCTCCTTTGTGTCGTTGTCGTCGTCATCCTTCAGCACGCCGCGGCGCTCGATCAGCGCCTGGGTGATGCGTTCTTTCTTTTCGCCGACCATGTCATAGAAAAGGATCGGCACAAACTGCAAAACGACGAACACGGCCGGAATGATCGTATAGATGATCAGGAACTTGTTGAGCGTGTCATCGGTCTGCGGCGCATAGGCCACGTTGCGCTGGGTGGAGGCAACATAGCCGGCCCAGACGATCAGCATCGGGCCGAAGCCCTTGGTCAGCGCGGCCGCGATCTTCGAGAACAGGCCCACGCCGGCGTAGGCAAGCCCCTCCTGGCGGATGCCGTTTTTATACTCCATCTCATCCACGCAGTCGGCGATCATGATGTTTGGCGTAACATTTGTGTTGCCGTGCTGCAGGCCGACAAAGAAATTGATGATAAGAAACGGGATGATCAGCGTGTCGTTGAAGCCGATGCCCCTGGACACCAGGTAAAGAATGGCCAGGCTGCATGCGCCGTAAATACAAAATACGATGTAGGTTTGTTTGGTAGACAGTTTTTTCAGCACCTGCTTCACGATCAGCATGCTGACCGCCGTGCCGATGCCCATCGGCAGCAGCAGCGCGATCTTCAGGTCTTTAGAGCCAAGCAAATAAACCGCTATGTAAAGCGAAACGGTGGAGTAAACGCCGCGGCCGAAACCGGTCAGCTTTGTCAGCGCCACCATCAGCAGGTTTTTGGAGCTGAACACCACCTTGATGCTTTCCTTGATGCTGACGGGTTTTGTGGAGGTGGACTGGATGCGTTCCTCGTTATTTACAAAGAAAATGGAAATAAACAGCACCGCGCCGAGCGCGCACACAGCGGTGGAAATGACCAGGTCAAGGCCTTGTGCCTCAGCAATATCGAACTGCTGCTTGCCGAGCAGCAGCTCCATGACCGCGCCGACCACAATGATCACGACCATGCCGCCGGACTGGCCGACGCTGCGGAAAATGGACGCGATGGAGATGGCGTCTGACCGTTCGGACGGCAGCGGCGAACTGACGGCGCCGTAGCAGTTGGTGGGGCTTTCGACCATGCAGGAAAACGCCGTGTAAAGCGAATAGATCACGAACATCCAGACACAGGCGACTGTAAAGTTGTTGGTCGTGGGCGGAATGAACACCAAAAGGGAAACGATGGCAAGCGGTAAAACGGCATAGCCGTACCACGGGCGCACCTTGCCCAGCTTGCTTTTTGTGCGGTCTACCAAAACACCGACGACCAGCTCGCCGACCGCGCCGACGATGCCCGCCACAAAAAACACCAGCGACAGCACCGAGGTGATGCGCGCCGGGTCGATATCGGTGCCCTTGAATGCAAAATCGTTGAAAAACGTATAGGTGTAGTCCGGCATCCACCCGGTCAAAAGCGCAATGCCGAAAAGCCCGATCCCATACGTCCAGGGTTCATGTTTTTTCATAAACCCCTTGACCTTCTCAGCCATTTCAGGACCTCTTCTCTTAAAAAATTATGAATTTATTTATGATTTTAACATAGATTTTACATAAATTCAACACGCTTTTGGTACAAATCCCGATTTATACGCATTATTTTACACAGCCTTTACATATTGACGGAATCAGGCGCTAAAAAAGCGCGCCGCCAAAAAAACAGGCTGCGCGCCGAAAAGCTGTATATCTTAAGCTAAGATATGAATAAATATACAGGCGCTGTATTGGCCAAACCGGCCGAAAATCACTCCAGCGCGATCGTGACCTCGCCGCTTTGCAGGCGGTGCGTTTGTCCGTTCGCATCGGTCACCGTCAGGGCAAATTCGTCGTCCACCGTGCCGGCCACCGCCGGGTAAGAGGAACCGCCCGAAACGACCGTGACCTTTTGCCCGGTCAGGAACATGCGCCGGCGGTAATCCTCCAGAAACGGCTTTTGCTCCAGATTTTTATAGTACGCCATAAAACGGTCGATCACCGCAGCGGCCAGGCGGGACGAGGCATCGCCGGGCGCGGCGTCGAACACGGCGCCGGCGCGCGCCTGCAGCTCGGGCGGGAAACCGCCGGCCGGCGTGGAAACGTTGATGCCGATGCCGAGGACCGCAAAATCGAGCGAGCCGGTCTCGGCGTCAAACGCGCCCTCCGTCAGAATGCCGCACACCTTTTTGCCGCGCACATAGATGTCGTTGACCCATTTAATGGCTGCCGGGCAGCCGGCCGCCTCCTCTATGGCAAGCGCCACGGCGGCCGCGGCGGCCGTAGTGATATAAAGCGTTTTTTCCGCCGTCAGCTGCGGACGCAGCACCAGAGAAATGTAGACGCCGCTGTCGGGCGGCGAAAAAAAGCTTCTGCCCTTGCGGCCGCGCCCGCCCGTCTGACAGCGCGCCACAACAGCTGTGCCCTCCGGCGCACCGGAGGCGGCCAGCTGCCGCGCCGCGTCATTTGTAGAGGATATGCTTTTGTGCACTTCCAGCTGCGGCAGGTCTGTTTTTAAATAGCGCAGGATGCTTTGCCCGGTCACGACATCGGCCTCGCCGCCAAGTGCATAGCCGCGGTTGCGCACCGCCAGGATCGGGTAGCCGTCCGCACGCAGCGCCTGCACGGCTTTCCACACCGCAGCGCGGCTGACGCCGAGCGCACAGGCGATCTCCTCACCCGAAAAGTAGCGGCCGCGCGCTTTTTCGAGCATTTCCAAAACATAGCTTTGCACCGACATGCTTATGCCCCCAGACAGTTAGAATTCTTTACTGAGAAAATAGTAACACATCTGCACGCGCCGGTCAACCGCACCGTGGACAACGCCAAAAAACTGTGCTATACTGTGCAAAAAGGAGGCGTACACATGGCAAACGACAAACCGGCGGACACGGCCGTTTACGAAAAACTGGTGCAGGCCCTGCTGCCGTGGTACCGCAAAAACGCGCGTCCCCTGCCCTGGCGGCGCGACCGCGAGCCGTACCATGTGTGGCTGTCCGAGATCATGCTGCAGCAAACGCGGGTGGAAGCCGTGCGCGGCTACTACGAACGCTTTTTAACGGCACTGCCGACCATCCGCGACCTGGCGGAAGCGCCCGAAACGCAGCTGTTTAAGCTGTGGGAGGGGCTCGGTTACTACAGCCGTGTGCGCAACCTGCAAAAAGCCGCCAAAAAAATTATGGAAACGGGCGGCAAATTTCCAAACACTTACGACGAGATCCGCGCGCTGCCGGGCATTGGCCCCTACACGGCAGGCGCGGTCAGTTCCATCTGCTTTGAACGGCCGCGCGCCGCCGTGGACGGCAACGTGCTGCGCATCACCGCGCGGCTGACCGGCAGCGAAGCGCCGATCGACCTGCCCGAAGTAAAACGCGGGGTGACCGAAGCGCTGGAGCGCGTGTACCCGGCGGGGCACTGCGGCGAATTTACCCAGGCGCTGATGGAGCTTGGCCAGGCCGTGTGCACGCCGAAGAGCCCGAAATGCGAAGCCTGCCCATGCGCGGCCTTCTGCCGCGCCAACGCCGCAGGGAACGCCGAAAAGCTGCCGGTGCGCCTGCCGAAGCGCGAAAAGCGGCTGGAGCAAAAGACGGTGTTCCTTTTGACCTGCGCCGGCAAGACGGCGATCGAAAAGCGGCATGGAAAAGGCCTTTTGGCCGGCATGTGGCAGCTGCCGAACGTGCCCGGACACCTGAACGCCAACGAAGCTTTGCAGGCGGCCGAAAAGCTTGGCGCAAAGCCCGTAGCGCTCGAAAAAGAGCTGCACAAAACGCACATTTTCACGCACATCCGCTGGGAGATGGTGGGCTACGCCATAGAGTGCCGGGAAGAAAGCGGCGCATTCGTCTGGGCAACGCCGCAGCAGCTGGCGCAGGAATACGCCCTGCCGACGGCCTTTCGCATCTTTCTGGACGCGGCGCAGGACTGAGCGGCCTGCGCGCCGGCGGCAAAAAACGCCCGCCGACGATTTTTGCAAAAAATTCAAAAAAGCTATTGACTGCAAAAAAACATTATGGTATATTATTAGGGCATTGAAACGCTGGTGTAGCTCAGTTGGTAGAGCAGCTGATTTGTAATCAGCAGGTCAGGGGTTCGAGTCCGTTCACCAGCTCCAAGTTTTTGGCATGCTGGTGCTGCAAAGGGCAGTCTCCGTTTTCAGTGCCCATGCCAATCGAATATGGGAGAGTTCCCGAGTGGCCAAAGGGAACAGACTGTAAATCTGTCGCGTCTTCGCTTCGGTGGTTCGAATCCACCCTCTCCCACCAGAAAAAGGCAGGTTCCGCATAAGGACCTGCCTTTTTCCATGAAATAAATCCCTGCAGGATTTATGAAATCTTTCAGATGAAATATTATTCGCTGTGCGAATGCGAAATGCTGCCGCATGATTTGTTTCATTTCATGTTTTGCATAAGCAAAACATTTCACGTTGCGTTAGAAACATTTCATTCATTTGGAGGAGAGATCATGAAAGAAAACAAATTGGCCGACCTGTCCATGGAATTTTCGGTGCAGGTCATTCACCTTTGCGAAAATATAAAAGGCCATCGCGCGCTGGTCGACCAGTTGGAACGTGCCGCAACAAGCGTTGGTGCCAACATCCGTGAGGCAAATTATGCCCACAGCAAGGCCGACTTTATTGCCAAACTGCAAATCGCACTAAAAGAATGCTATGAAGCGCAGTATTGGCTGGAACTATTCGTAAAATCCGGTCTGACCGACAAGGAAAGCGCCAAAACACCGTATACCCTTTGCGGCACGATCCGCCGGTTGCTCATCGCCTCGGTCAACACAGCCAAAGAAAGCCAAAACCCAAAATGACGTTTGTACAGCGTCAAAGCCACTGGACAAAGGAGCTGCAGCCATGAGTTATTTAAGCGAACTGCGCAAAGCCGTCGGCCACCGGCCGCTTTTGGCCGCCGGGGCGACCGTTTTGGTCGTAAAAAACGGTCAGATTTTATTGAACCTGCGCGCCGACACAAAAACATGGGGCATCCCGGGCGGTTCCATGGAGCTGGGCGAAACACTGGAAGAAGCGGCCAGCACATGGCCAAGATCGTGCCGGCGCAGGTGCTCGGGCAGGTGGTCATAATACTGCCGCACATCGCCAAAGCCATTACCCTCGGCGGCCATCAAAAGCGCCGAGGCGCGATCGTGACCGCGCAGCAGGTTGCCCTGAGCATGGCAAGCGGCCTGATCATCTACAAAAAATGCCGCTGAAGCGGCACGGGCAAAGCGCTCGGTCCCGTTTTGAAAGCACACGGTTTTAAACAGCATACAAGCGCGGAAAAGCCGCGCTTTTTTTGTGCAAAATTTGACAAAACAGCTTGTACGGCCTACCTTTCTATGGTAAAATAATAAAGTAATTGGACTGCGCGTAAACACGCGGGTCGAATGCAGGACAAAAACAGCCGTTTTACCGGCGGCACATCGTAAAACGGCTGTTTTGTCAAAATCAAAGGAGGTAGATTTATGGAAAAACTCTTTAAGCTCAAAGAGAACAAGACGACCGTCGGCCGCGAAATCGTTGCCGGTCTGACCACGTTCTTTGCAATGGCGTACATCATTGCCGTGAACCCCACGCTTTTGAGCCAGTCCGGTATGGAATGGGGCGCCGTGTTCCTGGCGACCATCATCTCTTCCATCATCGGTACACTGGTCATGGGTCTTGTGGCCAACGTGCCCTACGCGCTGGCGCCCGGCATGGGTCTGAACGCGTTTTTCGTGTACACCGTTTGCTTTACTTTGGGCTTCACCTGGCAGCAGGCGCTGTCCATGGTGTTCATCTGCGGTGTCATCAACATTCTGATCACCGTGACCAAAGTGCGCAAGTACATTATTAAAGCCATTCCGCGCAGCCTGCAAAACGCGATCGGCGGCGGTATCGGCATCTTTGTGGCCTACCTCGGCCTGCTGAATGTCGGCATCATTTCGTTCGACTCCGGCGTACCGGCGCTGGCCACGCTGAACCAGCCTGCATTCTGGCTGTTTCTGATCGGCCTTGCGCTGACCATCATTCTGCTGGTGCTCAAAGTTAAGGGCGCCATTCTGATCGGCATTGTTGTGACCGCCGTGCTCGGCATTCCGATGGGCGTGACCACCACGGCTGAGGCCGTCAGCTTTACAGAGGCCTGCGAACAGCTGCCGACAACGTTCGGCGCCATCTTCACCAGCGAGGGTCTGGGCTCCCTGTTCTCTGACGCAGGCAAGATCCCGCTTGTGCTGATCACCATCTTCTCGTTCAGCCTTTCCGACACCTTCGACACGATCGGCACCTTCATCGGCACCGGCCGCCGCACCGGTATTTTCAGCGATGAAGACGAAAAGGCAATGGAGAGCACATCCGGCTTTAAAACCAGACTGGACCGCGCCCTGTTCGCCGACGCAACGGCGACCTCCATCGGCGCGATTTTGGGTACTTCCAACACCACGACCTATGTGGAAAGCTCCGCCGGTATCGGCGCGGGCGGCCGCACTGGTCTGACCAGCGTGGTCGTTTCCATCTGCTTTGCCATCAGCGCATTTTTGGCCACATTTGTCAGCGCCATCCCGTCTGCTGCCACAGCGCCGGCGCTTGTTGTGGTCGGCGTGATGATGATGTCGTCGTTCAAAGAGATCAAGTGGGACGATTTCGACGAAGCCGTGCCCGCCTTCTTTGCCGGCGTATTCATGGCGCTTTGCTACAGCATCTCCTACGGTATCGCCGCCGGCTTCATCTTCTACTGCATCGTCAAGATCTGCAAGAAGAAAGTTAAGGAGATCCACCCCATCCTTTGGGTCGCCACGATCCTGTTCATTTTGAACTTTGTTCTGCTGGCCGTGCTGCCGACCGGCGCCTGATTTTAAAACAACGACCAAAGGCCGGGCAATGTTGCCCGGCCTTTCAGCGTGTCGAAAAAGGTATAATGGCAACAAATTGTACAACCCGACGCGCTGAGAGGCTGTCAAAAAGGCGAGTTGGATTTTGTATTTTCGAGGGACGGCCGTCGTCTAAATGCACGCCGATACGTTCGCAACCGCCTTTTGAACGAGCAGGCAGCCTGTTGGCTGCTATAACATCTGTTTTGGCATTTTGAGTATCGGTTTATTATTTTCAACAAAGCTTTGCCGGTATATTTGGACATGATTGTATAAATAGTCTAAATTTGAATCGTTTGTTGACAAATTATTAAGTCTGTAGTATCCTAATAAATATAGAGGACAAAGGCGTTCCCGGGAAATGCCTTTGTCCTCTTTTTTTGGTTAAAACCAACATAAAAGTCCTGCAGCGGCAAAACTGCGGGGCAATAATTGTAGGAGGTAATGTATGGCTTTTTCCATAACGGACACCCTTTGGGTGTTTCTTGCGGCAATTCTGGTGTTTTTTATGAATCTCGGTTTTGCAAGCGTTGAAGCGGGATTTGCGAGAGCAAAAAACACTGTAAACATCCTTTCCAAAAACTTTATTGTTTTTGCCGTTTCCTCCCTTGGTTTCCTTTTGCTGGGCTGGGGGCTCATGTTCGGCGGAGACAATGCGTTTATCGGCACAGAGCATCTGTTTATTTTAGGAAACGCAGATTTTTCCTTTTATGATGACACGCTCACTTCCACCGTGCCGTTTTGGGGCAAATTCTTCTTCCAGCTTGTGTTCTGCGGCACGGCAGCAACCATTGTTTCCGGCGCAGTAGCAGAACGCGTCAAGTATGTTTCCTTTATCATCTTTTCCTTTGTTTTAACGCTGGTGATCTATCCCATCGTCGGCCACTGGGTGTGGGGCGGCGGCTGGCTCGCACAGCTTGGCTTTATGGATTTTGCAGGCGATACCGTTGTGCATTCCGTTGGCGGCTGGGCGGCGCTTGCCGGGGCTATGATCCTTGGCCCGCGTATTGGCAAATATGATAAAAACGGCAAGCCGCAGGCGATCCCGGGCCATAACATGTCCTTGGCGGTCATCGGGCTTTTCGTCCTCTGGCTCGGCTGGTTCGGCTTTAACCCCGGCTCCACCATGAGCTTTGAAAACCCGTCTGATGTCATGCACATTCTGATGACCACAAACACCGCCGCCATTGCCGCAGTGCTCACCTCTACGGTCACATCGTGGATCACAATGGGCAAACCTGATCTGGGCATGACAATCAATGGCTGCCTTGCCGGCCTGGTCGCCATAACGGGCAGCTGCGCCTATGTAAGCATTGAGGCATCCATCCTGATCGGCGCGATCGCGGGCGTGATCGTTGTGTTTGCGGTCATACTGTTTGATAAGCTCAAAATCGATGACCCCGTCGGCGCCACTTCCGTTCACCTTGGCTGCGGCGTGTTCGGCACGATCTGCGTTGGCCTGTTCGCCAAAGAGGGCGTTACCACACTTTCCACAAAAAATGGCCTGTTCTACGGCGGCGGTTTCAGCCTGCTCGGCACGCAGCTGATCGGCATTGTTGCCGTTGGCGCGTTTGTATTCCTCAGTTCCGGTCTGGTTTGGCTGGTTCTGAAAAAGACCATTGGCATCCGTGTCTCCCGCGAAGAGGAGATCCAGGGTCTGGATATCGGCGAGCACGGCAACGTGGCTTATCCCGATTTTGTGTCGGTTACAGAGGGCTTTGCGGAATCTGCCGCGCCGTCCGCCCCTGCACAGATCAAGGCGCCGGCCAGCGCCGTTTCGCCCGACAAGGCAGTCAAGGTCTACCACAATGAAACGCCCGGCGCAAAGATCACCAAGGTTACCATCATCACCAATCAAAACAAATTCGGCGAGCTGGAAGAGGCCTTGGGTGAGCTTGGCATCACTGGCATAACCGTTACCAATGTTTTCGGCTACGGCGCGCAGAAAGGGCACGGCGTTTACTTCCGCGGCAATCCCGTCGGCTCCAGACTGCTGCCAAAGATCAAGATCGACATTGTGGTTTGCAAGATCCCGGTAGATGCGCTAGTGAAGACCGTGCAGGAAACGCTGTACACTGGCAATATCGGCGACGGCAAAGTGTTTATCTATGATGTGGAGGATGTTGTCAAGATCCGCACCGGCGAGCGCGGCTATGACGCGCTTCAGGACGAAGAAGCGTAAAAGCTTCACTGCCATATATCCATATTGCAAAATGAGACCGTAAACATGTAAAGAAAAGAGGTCCGCAAAAAAGCGGACCTCTTCCGTCTGAGGCGTTCCGAAAAAATCCGGAACGCCTTTGCTTATTTCAGAATAGCAGATGCCGGCGAAAAAAGCGGTGCGCTTCGCCAATGATTTGGCTTTTTGTACGTTTTCAGCGCTTTTTCAGCGCTTTGAAAACCGGCAGGCCGCCGCTTGATCACAGGCGCACCCGAACAGAGGAACAAAGGGCCGTCCCCGTCATTGCCCGTCGTTTTTTGGTGAAACGGTCGGCAGTAGCTTTTTCTTTTTGCATGCGTAGTAGACCAGGCCCGCCACATCGGCCAGCACCCAGCCGATCGGTACCGACCACCAGATGCCGGTGACACCCAGCGGTGTGGCCGAAAGCAGGTAGGCAAGCGCCACGCGCGTGCCGAGCGAAATGACCGTCAGCACCACCGACATGCCGGGGCGGCCGAGCGCGCGGTAAAGCCCGTAGAGCAAAAACAGACAGCCGATACAGCAGTAAAACGCGCCTTCAATGCGCAGGTAACGCACGCCCTCGGCGATCACAGCCGTCTCCTGCGCGCCGACAAAAAGCTGCATCAGCGGTGCGGCAAACACAAAAACGATGAACGACACGACCAGGCTGAAACCGCCGGCCACCGCCACGGCGCCTTTCAGGCCTTTTTTAATGCGCTTTGTCTCGCCGGCGCCGTAATTTTGCGCAATGAAAAACGAAAACGCATTGCCGAAATCCTGCACGGGCATATAGGCGAACGAGTCGATCTTGACGGCGGCGGCAAACGCCGCCATAACCGTGGCGCCAAAGCTGTTGACAAGCCCCTGCACAGCCAGGATGCCGAGATTCATGACCGACTGCTGCACGCACGTCAAAAGCGAGTAGCTGGTGATAACGCGCAGATCTGCCGGCCTGACTGCCCAGTCGCGGCCGCGCGGACAAAGCGCCGGATACTTCACAAGCGTGTACACCGCAAGCCCGGCGCCCGAAACATACTGCGAAAGCACCGTGGCCTCGGCCGCACCGGCCACGCCGCGGTGAAAAACGAGCACAAAGACAAGGTCGAGCACAATGTTCAGCACGGCCGACACCGCCAGAAAAACGAGCGGCACGGCCGAATTGCCCACACTGCGCAGCAGCGACGCAAAGTAGTTGTAAAGAAACGTGGCGGCCAGACCGGCATAGATGACATGCAGATAATCATACATCAAAACATCAATGCCTGACGGCGCCTGCAAAAAGCCGATGATCGGCTTTTGCAAAAGATAAACACCGGCCGTCAGCACGGCGGTGAGCAGTGCGATCAGCCCAAACGACGCGGCCGCCGCACGGCGCAGACCCGGCATGTCCTTTTGCCCGAAACGCGCCGAAAAAAGCGCGCCGCTGCCAAGGCAGAGCCCCAGCAAAATGGAGGTCAAAAACGTCATCAGCGTATAAGCAGAGCCGACGGCCGCCAGCGCATCGGCGCCCAAAAAGCGGCCGACGATCAGCGTGTCGGCCACATTGTAACACTGCTGCAGAAGGTTGCCGAGGATCATCGGCACGGCAAAGCGCAGCATGACCGGCAGGACCGGGCCGCTTGTCAGGGAATGCGTTTGCATTGTATCACCATAGTTTCAAAACGTAACTTTTAAATTTCGATTTGTGAATATTATAATCAAACATCTTTCTTTTGTCAATTTTATTATTGCGTTTTTCCTGCTTATTTCTTATAATATATACATAATATAAACGCAGCACAGCAAGGCAAAGGAGGCACGTTATGTTTTTAGACGGACTGGACGCACTGGACCGCGCCATTTTGGAGCAGCTGATCGAAAACGCGCGCATGTCCTACTCACAGATCGCAAGCCGCACCGGCATTTCCCGCGTGGCCGTGCAAAAGCGCGTGCAGGCGCTGGAGGCACGCGGCATCATTGAAGAGTACACCGTGGTGCTGAATCCGCAGAAGATCAGCGGCGCCGTGTCGTGTTACTTTGAGCTGGAGTTTGCGCCGGCCAGCCTGCAGGCGGCGACCGAGATCTTGAGCGCCTGCGCCACCGTGACCCAGATCTACCGCGTGACGGGCGGCAGCCGGCTGCATGTACACGCCGTTGCGGCAGGCGCCGACGAAATGGAGGAGCTGATCACGACCGTGATCGACCGGCTGCCGGGACTGACGGGGTGCAGCTGCAGCACCATTCTTTCCCGGATCAAAGACGTAAAAGGCCTGCGGCTTTGAAAAGCGCCCGTTTAGGGCGCTTCAGCGTGTCGAAAAAGGTATAATGGCAACAAATTATACAGCCTGACACGCTGA
>ERZ1090878.81-NODE-81-length-48247-cov-22.432312_pt1 | contig 48247 bp, 69 predicted proteins | sample MGYA00478473_ERZ1090878 | MGnify/ENA primary metagenome ERZ1090878 (study PRJEB33644, sample SAMEA5815720) | chicken gut metagenome | biome: Chicken; feature: Gastrointestinal Tract; material: Caecum | place: Ireland | collected 2019-01-01 | study: A study of the... | reverse complement strand
GGAATTAAGCCAGATAGCCGGGATGAACGTGCGGTTAAGAGATTTGCGGAAGAATTGGAGAGGATAAAATGTTAGCCAACGTGAAGATTGAGCAGGACAAACAGAACGAGATGATACATAGAGTGTTCGTAAACGGAGAAAAACTGAAAAGAGTCAATCACATTGATCTCAATATTGACGTTGACGAAGCTCCGCAAGTGAATGTTGGAATAGTCGGCGGATGCGATTTTGAAGGAATGGCTGACATTCATTTTGATTATTCGCCATATACGGTCAAAGAAGCCTGCAAAATCCTCCGAGATGAACTCATGAAGCATGGAGACTTATACAATGGGTTTGTGTCAAGCATATTAAGTGTACTAAAAGAAAATTCTCGATACATAGGTGACGGCGAGACGGAAATTGTCGCTGAATATGGAGAGAATCAGCTTGCAGAAGAAATATTGAAACGGATTATCGGGGAGGATTAGTTATGTTAGTAATTATATGTTTATGGTGGGTTGGAATTCAGTTATCAGCTCCGACATGGTTTTATGCAATTCTTGGAATAAGTGCATTTGTCAAACTGATTTCTTATGGAGTTGATATGTACAATAAAGGGAAAAAGTCGGGTGATTAATATGTGGTTCAGATATTTCATAACATTTTTAGACATTGTGATGTGCCTGTGCATTCTGTTTTTTGCCAGAACAAAACACGATAAAGCGTCAATTGTTGGATTTGGAGCAATGTTTCTGGCGTATGCAGGAAGTGTATTTCTAATGTGGAATTGACAATAACGAATTTTTGATATGCCCGTGCGGTAACCATGATTACGTTTCAATGAACCTCCTTTTGATTATAAATTTTGCACGGGCAGTAATGCCGGTTAGTGTAATGGCAACATACAGGAATTTGACTCCTGCGTTTCTGGTTCGAGTCCAGAACCGGTAGTTCGGTTTCTTTTTCATGAAACCACCTTTCACCACCTACGGCTTAAGGCTGTGATTAAAGGGGCTTCAAATGCCCCGGGTGGTTTTGGTGCCTGCCCCAGTTAGACAGGATAGTCCGTGAGCAGGACGATAAATAATGCGGAAACCGCCGAAGGGCGGTTAAGGATCATTATCTCAGTTGGTTAGAGAAGCCGCCTCATAAGCGGAAAGTCATAGGTTCGAGTCCTATATGATCCATTCCAGAGAACTGCAATCTCTGGAAATTCGTTTCACTCTCTCAAAAGTTGTTGCGTAGGTTTCAATGGAAGAAACGCTCATCCGCAGGCTAATAATACCTGGTAAATAGAAGTCATTCAAGGGGATGGCTTCCGGGGTCAGAAATGGAGGGTTCAATTCCCTCACGCAACAATCGGGTGCATGTTGAGACAGCATCCATCATTACGCCGAAGCCGCCCGTCACGCTACCGATGGGCGGCATTTAAGGAGGATGTCGTGGAATATAATCATATGAGATTATGCCATGGGATGAACAAAGAGTTTGCACCATGCGAATTTATTGATAAGTGTGGTTTGTGTATAAATTCGGGTTTTGATTATGACAATGATAATGAACATTATATTATTATGCTTGGTGCATTAGACTTAAAATGCAAGAGAGATAATCCTAATTTTAAGCCACTTACAAGACATGAATTTTTTGAAATATATAAGAAAATGAAAGACCGAACAAATATATCTATCACTGAACTTTTGGAAAGTGCAATAGTTATGGGGGCGGTTGAGGATGATAGATAATAAGCGATGCTGTGCAACCTGCGCATATCATGATGATTGGACTTGGGTTTGTTTTAATCCAGAAGCAGATGATAGAGCAGATTTTACGGATAATGAGTATACATGTAAATGTTGGACGAGTAAGGAGGAACAAGATGGCTAAAATGCATTTTGATATGGAAGTTATGTCGATAGAACATGAATGGGATGGAATGTGGAACAGTATTCCGATAACCGTAGTAAGAGGGATTTGTAATGAAGATATACTGAAAGAATCAAAATGTTTGGAAATACAGAAGGTAATATTTAATAATCCAGCGACCATTATTTTGTGGAAGGACGGAACAAAGACCGTAGTTAAATGTAATGGGAGAGATACATACGATCCAGAAAAAGGCTTTGCAATGGCTATTTCTAAAAAAGTGTTAGGAAGTTATCCTGCTATTAAACGCATAGTTCGCAAATATAGTCCTGATGATGAAATTACATTAAAACAATTCTCATAGGAATCAGGCTTAAAGATTGGATATAGCGTTGAAAATATAACGGAGTAAGGAGGACAATTCATGCGAAAAGAAGATTTGAAAAACTGGACACGGGATATGCTGAAAGACAGAATTATGGAACTGGAAAAGATTGTTGAACAGTGGAAATGTGACAATGGGGAAATGCTTCAAATTATGAAGAAAACTCAAAATGAAAATAACGAACTACGGAAGAGACTTGGAAAATTAGAAAGCGATATATGTGGTACAAGTCCATGCATTGTATCTGAATTTCATTTATTTGAGGGAGAATCGTGGATTAAAGCAACTACATATGATGATGTGCTTCTGAGACTAAAAAAGGCTAACGAAAGAATAACAGACTTAGAACAAGACAGGTTCAATAAATCTACAGAAGAATTAAAACAGGCAGAAAACTTGTCGAGTGAAAACAAATCATTAAAAGACGAAAACAAAGCACTCAAACAGCGGATTAAAGATTTAGAAGATATATGTGACGGAAGTTGTTTCGCCAACGAAACAGATGACCGGGATGAAAAGATATCAAAAATGCAAGATAGAATCGACAGTGATTGTGTAAGAATCAATCGGCTCAAAATAACAATAGAGACTCTTGTTGATATGTACGGATTGCTTAGAAATCAAGTGGGGATGGATTAAATGAAATTCTGTTTTGGAGATATTGTGGTTGTTGAAGGAAATTTGATTGGCGTAATTGTGAAAAGCTGGATTTCCAGAGAAAACAACTATGATGTATATGTGCGTTTATTCAATGGAATTGTAAATTATCCAGAGTCAAAAATTGAGAGATATATGGTAAGACATAAAGAACTGGACGAAGAAGAGATGGAATGGCAGTCTAACGCGGTGAATGGGAGATAAATTATGAGCGAATATCAAGCAATCTACAAATGCCGTCTGTGCGGTGAAGAGTTTGAAAAAGAAAAAGTAGACTATAAACGAGCAATTGCAGCAGTTTTATGCTTAGGAATATTCGGAAACGAATCGTTTGATGATTCAACAACCGATATTTCTGTTTATAGAGTAATAGATCATAACTGCAAAGATGACTCAATGGGATTGGCTGATTTTTTGGGTTTCCGTAAAGTGGAGGAATGATATGCCGACAAAAGAATTTGACAGAGGAAAGCTATTTTTCGGAAATGGTGAAGTTGGATTTCAACCGTTGGGCGAACTGCCAGAAATGGAGCTTGATGAAAATTTCGAAACATCTGATGGTATTCCGATTTTAGGCATTGGTGGTTCATATGAATTTACGGCGGAAATCCAACCGCCAGAAAGGATGACTTTCGGCGATTTCATTTTAGCATTGCATGGGTTTGATGTAGAAAAGTTAAAACAAAATAACTGGCGTAAAATGCATGGGATGGTTATGCACAGGAGGAACGGAAAATGCAAATCATTGAAAAATGGAAAAACCGTGAGACAAAGAAAAAACTCCGGGAAGAAAATATCAGACTGAAAGCTGAAATTGAAGCACACATGAAAACTCCATATCCAGTATGTACGGTGGAGAGAAATGTTCAGAAGATATGCGCCAGAATTTCTTATGGTGGAATGGAGTCAAGACTTCCATCTGAGATGATAAAGTACGAATCAAAAAGAAAACTTATGGAAAATATCGAGCCATTTATAGAATATAATTTCGATAAAAATGGATACGGAGAAGAAAACTACACGGCGATTTTGTATGTGGCAACGGGAGATAGGCGAAAATGAGTATAACAGACGCAATAAAAGACATGGAGAAGCACATGGGAACAAATTTCAGCGATTACATGAACGAGCCTCTACACCACAGCGGACAGGCGTACATACAGAGGGATTATAAGACGGGGAAAGATTATATCTGCTGTCCTTACTGCGGAAAGAAAAACTTTCCATTGACTCCCGGAGCGCATATCACAGGGCAGAAGTTTAAGTGCAAGGGGTCAAATTGCAAAATGGAATATGAAGTCAATGTATAATGTGACATATAGTGTGGATGTCATTTGGTGGGGAAATTTCTTGAAAAAACCTCTTGACTTTTGTACGCCCATAATTTATAATGAATTATGCGAGGACAAAAGAAAGGGGTGAATAATATGTCTCCACGCACAGGCAGACCACCTATTCAATCAGAGTCGAGAAGGGAAAAATTAAATATCAGACTGACAAAGCAGGAAAAAGAAGATATTGAATACTGCTCTGAAAAATTAAATCTTTCAAGAACAGATACGATTATGAAAGGGATAGGGTTGGTTAAGAAAGAAATAGACAAAAAATAAAACAGTCGCCTACCCGTCAAAGTAACGACTGTTTTATAAGCGTCAATTCCGCAATGGATTTGATAAATCTATTATATCATTTTCTTGCGGAAATTCAATAGTAAAGGAGATTTTTTATGAGTAACCGCAGGAAATTCTCCGATTATGAGAAAAAGACTGTTTACGCAAAAAATAACGGAAAATGCGCTATTTGCGGTAAACCAGTAAAATTCCAGAAAATGACCGTAGACCACATCAAACCATTGTCGCAGGGCGGTACGAATGATTTTAGCAACTTACAGTTAGCTTGCCACTCTTGCAATCGGTTGAAGAACAACTTTACGGAAGAAGAATTTTACGACTTAGTCGAAAGAGTTTTAAGGCATCACAGATGGAACAGTTTTAAAGAAATGATAATCGGAGGAAATTCATATGAACAAATTTGAGAAAGAATATCTTTGCAACGACATTGAAATGAGTATTAACAAGGCAGAACATATTGCTGAGAAGCTGATACAGGATTATGAACTCGACAAAGAAGATACAGACCAAACGGATGATTTGGTATTTGCCGGAAACCGCCGCAGTATGTGGCTTGAGATGGAGATGTTGGTAGATTACATAAAATCTATCAGAAAGCACTATGAAGCAATCGAAAAGGCGGTGACAGCATGAATGAAGTAATAAGAACAACAATGAAGACACCGATTGAGATTGCATTAGGCGTTGACGAGAATGGAATGACGACAGCGAGAAGGCTATATGCGTTTCTGGAATTGAATCCGGGAAATTTCTCCCACTGGTGCAAAAGGAATATTGTAGAGAATGAATTTGCCACAGAAAACGAGGATTATGTGCGATTCGTCTTTGAGGACGAGACGCCCACAGGCGGTAAAATTCAGCGTGATGATTACAAACTCACCGCCCACTTTGCAAAGAAACTTTCCGTCAAAGGAAACAGCGCAAAAGCAGAAGAAGCCAGAGAATACTTCACCCGACTGGAAGAAAAGGTCAAACAGAAAGTGATGGACATATCGCAGTTGCCACCGGAAATGCAGATGTTCAAGCAACTGTGGGATATGCAAGCCAATACTTTTCTTGAGCAGAAACGCCAAGCCGAAAAGATTGAGCAGTTGGAGGATAAGACCAATAAGCAGACAGAAGTATTGCAGACAGTAAAAGATACGTTTGCAAATTCCGGCACAGAGGAAGAAACCATTCAGTGGGTGAACAAATGTATAAACAAGATTGCCGACAGTCCCAATTTTACTTATGCTTTCGGAAACAGATATGCGGCGGCGAGAAACGAGAGCTATAACAGACTTTCCGCAAAAGCCGGATGCAGGTTAGACCAAAAGGTCAGAAACGCTATCGCAAGGGCAGAGGAAAAGGGATATACAAAGGCACAAATCAACAGCATCAACAAATTATCTGTAATTATGTCAGATAAAAGGTTAAAAGAAATCTACATAGGCGTAATTAAAGAAATGATGATTGCGTATTGTGTGGAGATAGCATAAAAATATATCGTGAGAGCCATTTGAGAGCCAAATTTCTTACTAAGTGGGAAAGGAGGCTCTTTTTTAGTGGAATTACTCGAAGAATACAAATCTGATATGCGAAAACTAAAGACACTTCTGGAGCGCGGCGTGGACTATCGGACGGTCGCCGCCATTCTTGCTCAATCTCAATACATTCTGAAAGATTACCCGGACGAAAGGAAATACTGTTTTGCGTACTCAAAGGCGGTAAAGGATATTGCCCTGCGTCAGTATGCGGAGACGCTAAAGCCGCAGTGGGATGAACTGTATTGGAGTGTTTTGCTGTGGGAAGCACCGGAATTGTTGGACAGCTACATGATTTACATTGAGAAGAACCGAGAACCACAAGCAAGGTTCTATATGCCACGAAGAAAGACACTGATAAGAATTGTAAATAAACTCCAAATGTTGGCTGATGATGAATTGGACGAGTTGTTTATTCATCTTCCCGGACGTACCGGGAAAACACAGTCGATTACGGAATTCAACGCATGGTATGCAAGTAAATTCCCGGAGAAAAGTAATCTGTATTGTTCATATTCAGATGGCGTAGCGAAGTCGTATTATGATGGATTGTTAGAACTATTGACAGACCCTACATATCTCCATTCGGAAGTGTTCCCGACTTGCAAAATCGTTGCGACAGATGCAAAGGGAAACACGATTGATCTTGTTAGAAAAAAGAAATACAAATCTGTAACCTGCAAAGGACTTACGGCAGGATTGAATGGTTTGTGCGACTGTACAGGAATTGAGATTGGGGATGACCTCATTGAGGGAATACAGGATGCTATGAACCCGGATATTCTCAAAAGAAAGCAGACAATCGTTGATAACAATTATATTCCAAGAGCGAAGACAGGGGCAAAGAGACTCTGGTGCGGAACGAGCTGGGCACTTCAAGACCCGTATCAAAACAGACTGGAATTTCTTAAAAACAATCCAAAGGCAAAGTATATTCGATGGGATGTAATAAAAATACCGGCTTTAGATGAAAATGACGAGTCCAATTTTGACTATGACTATGATGTCGGGTTTTCGACACAGCATTACCAACAAATAAGGGCAAAATTTGAAGCAAATGAGGATATGGCTTCGTGGCTTGCGCAGTATCAACAAGAGCCGATAGAGCGTGAGGGGGCATTATTCACACCGGAGTTTATGCGGTTTTATAAAGGGAAAGACGAACTTCCGGCAGGAGAGCCGGATAATATTGTTTCTGCTTGTGATATTGCTTTTGGCGGTTCGGATTTTCTGGCGTTTGGAGTACTTTATCTATATGGCGATGAAAAGTATCTTGTCGATTGTGTATTTGATAACCACGAGAAGAACATTACACAGCCGAGAGTTGTCCAGATGATATTGAGACATAAGGTTCAGAGAAGTTTCTGGGAGTATAACAACGGTGGTGAAGGATACCGTGATGACATCCAAAGAATGTTAAAACAAGCCGGGTACAGACACAATATGATAGGTTCGTATGCCCCAACTGGAAAACGAAAAGAAGATAGAATTTTTGACGCTGCTCCAGAAATCAGAGAAATATATTTTCTTGAGGACGGATACAGAGATCAAGACTACCAGAAGATGATGCAGAATGTATTCTCATACAAGATCGAGGGAAAAAACAAGCATGAAGACGCTTGCGACATGCTTGCGTATCTCGTAAAGGTTCACAGAAATACGCCTGCGGTTGCGAAAATTATCAACAGTCCATTTTAGGAGGTAACGCATGATTTCAAAATCAGTTTTAAAGCAGTACATAGATTTACAAAAAGAAATTGACGAGACGAAAGAAAGAATAAATCGCACGGAGAAACAGCTTGCGGCTATTGAAAAAAGTGGGACTGTGATTGACAGCGTTACCGGCGGAATGGGCGGTATACAGAGATATAAGATTGAGGGATTCCCATATGCTGAATACGGGCGGCTGAAAGAACGACTGTACAACAGAAAAGCTACTCTCCAAAGTCTTGAGAATGAAATAATGGATAAGATAGATGAAATTGAAAAATTCATAAAGAGCGTGGACGACAGCAGAATGAGGCGTATTATTTCCTTCCGGTTTATCGACGGAATGACATGGGAGCAAGTAGGAATAAATATGGGCGGAGGCAACAATGCAGACACCATGAAAAAAGCGTTTTACAGGTTTATGGAAGAAAAATAAACTTGTCCCTTTTGTCACTAAAAAATTTGATAAGGTTATAATGAAAAAAGTTTACGGCACGGACGGTGGGAAAAGTCCGTACTTTTTCTATTGGAGAACAGCATGGAAAAGTCAGAGAAAAACAAACTGAAAGATTATAAGCGAACCAAAGGAAAAGTATGGGTTAGAACACCCGTGACTTTCGATAAACGGACAACTGGTTCCGGTGTGACTTTTCGAGGGAAGTATGTACCTAAACAGTAGGGAAGGTGATTCCGATGATTCTGAATTTGGTAGGGAGAGAAAAGATATTTACGGATGTAAAAGAGATCAACCGTGACAATGTTCTCCCCGTTTTGAAAAAAGCATATGCAAAGCATCGGATGAACGCCTGCGACATGCAATGCCTGATTGATTACGAAGCCGGGTTTCAGCCGTTGCCCTATGAAAAGATTGTAAGGTCGGAAATTAATATTCAGACTTGCGACAACATGGCGAACTACGTCACAGAATTCAAGAAGGGATATTTCTGGGGAACACCGCCGATTTATACGCAGAGAGGAAATAAGGAACACCACAACACCGATACCGATGTGGACAGTTCTGGAATTTCCGCACTCAATGAAATGATGCTGAATGGATTGAGCATCGGGAGAGAGCGTCAGAAGCTGGCTGACTTTGTGGAAAAGGTCGGAATCGGTCATGTGATTGTAAACCCCAAAAAAGATTGGAACAACGAAATGACAAAAGGAGCGTATGCGGAAGTCTTTACACTGGACTCCCGGTGCGCTTTTGTTGTTTATTATCGTGGCATCGGCCATAAAAAGGCTATGGGCGTCACTTATGCGAAACGCTCTGGGAAAATTTATTACTCATGCTTTACGGATAAGATGCGGTATGAAATCCAGGGCGACAACGTGGAAGAATATCCGAACCTTTTAGGCATGATTCCGATTGTGGAGTATGAACGGTCTGTTGACCGGACAGGCTGCTTTGAGCGACAGATTTCTCTTATGGACAATCTGAACTCGATGGTTTCCAATTTCGCTAATGACGTAGCGCAGAAAACGCAGGAGATTTGGTGGGGAAATGACATCAAGTTCCCAGAAGACGAAAACGGGAATCCGATTAAGCCTCAGAGCGGGCAATGGTTATTGACCTATACCGGCGGCGAGGGAAATAATCCGAAGATCGAGCCGATGTCCAGTACGTTTGATAGTTCGCCCACGTTGACAGCTATAGATGATACCCGGAATGAAATCCTGAAAAAGTGTTTCGTTCCGATGCAGTATTCGTCTGAGGGTGGAGGATCTACAGGAATTGCGTCCAGTTTGTCAGCTGGGTGGGATGCCGCGGCGGTAGATGCCATGAGGGAAGAACAGTTGGTGTGCGGTGCGGATAGGGAACTGCTCATCCTTTTGATTAAGGCTGTGAGCCTTGCAGACCAAAAAGAGTTGCCGAAAAACGACCCGCTCAGAAGCATCCATTCTTCCGACATTGATATTAAGTACACCAGACGGCAGAACTGGGATATTTCCACAAAATCCAATGCTTATGCCACTCTGGTATCTCATGGCGTGAACGGCAGACATGCGCTGAAAGTTGCAAATATGTTCGAGGATGTGGAACAGGTATACATTGATTCCAAAAAAGGAATTGAAGAATACCAGAAATCCGCTTACGGAGAAGAGAAAACTTCTGGTGATGACCGGATGATGCAGGATAGTTCCGATCAGGCTTCCCAGTCCCCAATCGTGGATGGCCCGCAGACAGACCGGACAGAACAGGCGGAGTAATAGCCTATGTTTGAAGGATTATCATTCGATGAACTAAACGATCTTGTTGCAAATAAACGGAGCATGAGTTTTGAACAGTTTTTCGGCGAAATGGAATTATCCGATGAGGAAATACAGCAGAGAATAGAACTTGCGGAAAAGCTGGAAGACGGATTCCTGTTCGTTTTGGCATTGCTATTTACCATGCAACAATACAATGACGTGAACTGGGAGAGGGCAAGACAGGAGTATGAAAGCCGGTATTTGTCTGCACTTGCGGGATATGTAACCATTACGCCTTATATTCGCCAGTACGTCCGGGATATGTCGTATGACATTATGGATTCCACAAAGAAACATCAAGCGGAATATTACTACTATTCTCCGGACAGAGGGAAATTTATGGCGGAATGTGAAGCAAACACAACCCGGTCGTATCAATGCAATGAGGATGCCATAGCACAGGGAAAGACCATGAAGCGGTGGCTGACGATGGGGGATAAGAGAGTCCGGGCAACTCATAAGGAAGTTGGAGGGACATCAAAACCAATAGGCGAGCCGTTCTATGTGGGCGGTTCGCTTTTACAATATCCCCGTGATTTTTCGCTCGGGGCCAGCACGGCACAAACCGCAGGGTGCCGCTGCTCAATAGAATATTACTGATAACAGCAGTCGGGAAGCCGGCTGTTTTTATATTAAGTCAGGAGATTGACTATAATCGCACAACTGTCCAGAGAAGGACAGACCATAAAAATAACACAAAATCAAACAGTGCAGAGACGCACTTTAAAAAACACAGAAAGGTAGGAAAGAACAATGAAATTTATGAACAACCACTATGGTCAGTCAAGAATTTTTGACCATGCAAGGTGCAAGATGCCAATGAACTTACAGTTTTTCGCTGAATCCGCAGGAGATGTCGGAGACGGAGGCTCTGGGAGCGGTGATTCTGGAGAATCTGGAGAAGGCTCACAGGAAAACAATCCTAGTGTTGAAGAGCTGATGGCGCAGTTGGCACAGGAAAGGGCGGAAAACGCTAAAAATAAAAATGCACTTGATAAGGCTCTCAGGGAAAAGGGAGAACTTACCAAAAATTTGCGGGCAAAAATGACGGCAGAAGAGCAGGAGCAGGAGGCAAAAAGAGAAGCCGAGGAAGCCAAAGACGCAAAGATTCAAGAACTTGAATCAAGGTTCCGGACAATGGATTACAGCAAGCGGTACATGGGGATCGGCATGGACGAGAAAACAGCAGAGTCTCTTTCTGAACTGACTGGCGAACTGGTAGATGCAGATAAGTTCTTTTCTGCTTTAGGTAAATTCATTACCGCATCGAATAAGGCTGCCGAAGAAAACTACAGGCAGGAGCTTATTAAAAACAATCCAGATATCAATGCCGGTAGCGGCGGTGATACAAAAAATTCTCTGGCAGAAGAAAGAGCAGTTTCCATTGGAAAACGTACTGCTGGAGCCAATGAAGATATTTTGAAATTCTATAGGAGGTAAAGAACATGGCAAGAGGTGACATGGGTGTTGTAACCCAGAAAGTCGGTACTCAGGTTGAAATCTTAAACAGACTTCCATTTGAGGGAGTACCGATGACGATTGATTTTAGTTCTGTATCTGATACTGATGCAGACACAGGAAAAAAAGTGGTATATGCAGGAACCCCGATTGACAGTTCTGGGAAACCACAGAAAACGACTCCGTGGACTGGCGCGGTTGGTATTCTTCTGTATGATGTGTATGAGCACAGACCGCAAGGAACCATTTTGAAGAAAGCATATATCAACAAAACAGCGGCGGAGGCAAACGCAAGCGTCACTTATGACACTACGCTGTATGACATGTTCCCGATGATTGTATTTGAAACGGGAAAATAATCAGTCCTGACATTTTGACAATACCTGCCGCAGGTCAGGACTTACTCGGTAAGACGGTGGGAGATATGATCGAACCAGGGATGTATGTACAAGGAGATGGTTCTGTATTTGGTACATTTAAGTATGTGACCGGATATGAGGAATTTAACAACGCAACGCCCGCAGAACAGGAAGGGTATTTCTTCCCGTTTGAATTGAAAAAAACTGGTTCAAAAATGACATTTAAGAAAAACGGAAATATTACCAAAAATAACATTGGCTTTGACAAGGACATTGTTTTCCGTGTATCTAAAGGAGATACATTTGAAGTCTTGGTAGATGGAAAACATATCGTTACATTTAATTTCAGAAACGCAAGATTTAAAACAGAGTAATACCGGCTGACGATGGAGCCAGTCGCTAACCCCTAAAAGTTATGGGGTGGAAAGGAGAAATATGAGATTAACTGATGTTTTCAGTGCCAGATCGGTTGCACTGAATAGAACAGAAGTGGAAAGCAACCGTATCCCATATATGGGAGAGGCTTTCTTCCCAAACAGAAAGAAAATGGGTATCGACCTGAAATGGATTAAGATTCACAAAGGTCTTGGCGTAGCTTTGAAACCTTCCAACTTTGACGCACTTCCGACCATCAGAACCAGAGAAGGCATTCAGATGACCAAAGAAGAGATGCCGTTCTTCCGCGAGTCCATGATCGTAAAAGAGCAGGACATGATCGACATTATGCGTGTTCGTGAATCCAACGACCCATATATTGATGCAGTCCTTGAATCCATCTACGATGATACCAACAACCTGATTGATGGCGCAGACATTTCCGCAGAGCGTATGAGAATGCAGCTTCTGGCTCCGGCCAGCGGAGAACTGGGAATCAGCATCGGAACATCCGATAATATGATTCACAATTATGACTATGACCCGGATGGAACGTGGAAAGCAAAACACTATGTTGAACTTTCCTCTTCTACAGACAAATGGGATGCTCCCACTACGGCAAAACCGCTGAATGATCTTCGGAAAGGTATCCAGTATCTGGCAAGCATCGGTGTTCAGGCACGTTATCTGCTTGGTAACAGCACTACCTTCGACCTGCTTCTGGAATGCGATCAGATCAAGGATGCACTTGTGACCATCATGGGAACCGCCGTAGGCTTCCTTGATTCCGGAACAGTAGAGGAAGTTGTGCGCCGTAGACTCGGTCTTGAAATGATGCCGTATGACAAGATGTTCAAAGACTATGATGGAACTGAGACCAAGTTCTATCCTGACAACTATGTGACCATCATCGGATCTGGACAGCTTGGAAATACATGGTACGGAACCACGCCGGAAGAGAGAACGCTTCTGACCGACCCGAAGGTTGATGTAGCTGTTCTGGATCGTGGTGTTGCAATCGCCGTTAAGACGGACTATGGCCCTCCGGTACTTACTTCCACAACTGCATCCCAGATTGTTCTTCCTTCCTTTGAGGGTATGGACAGCATCTATGTAATCAAAGTGAAATAAGGCGGTGAGTCCATGATTTACGACCACATCGTTAAGTTTAACGGAAAATATTACAATGCAGGAGAAGAGGTTCCCGAAAAAGAGGAACTTCTTTCTACTGAAAATATTCCAGATGTATCAGATGAAGATATTACTTTGGAAACAGATGCAGTAGTATCGGAGGCAAAATCTTCTGGCAAACGAGGAAGGCCCAAAAAGACAGAGTAAAGAAAGAGGTGAGCGGGATGGATGCAGAACAGAAACTTTTTCAATCTCTAAAGGACTATGCGGGAGATGATTATGATAGTTGTCAGGACTCTTTCCTGCTGACCTTGATTGAGGATGCAACAGAGGAAGTGCTTTCAAGGGTATATCCGAATGGATTTTCCACAGCGGAAAGCAAACAGAAAGCACACGATTCTGTAATGCTGAATTACGAAACAAAGATTAGACGGATTGCGGAATATCACTACGATAAGCAAGGGGCAGAGGGACAAACGAGTCATTCGGAGAACGGGAAATCTGTTTCTTATGAGAACTCTGGCACGCCTGAAAGTTACTTCCGCGGGATTATTCCGATTTCGACAATCGTATAAGTCGGTGCGTGAAAGTTGTTCCTCCCGGCTTTCGCAGGGTTCTGTCATTTAGGTGAGGATGGGCAGGCAGAAATTTATTTGGAGGAATATGCAGAATACGAGGTGTTCAGATGAATGAATGCGAGAACAAATGTGTAAATGAACACCGCTTTAAACAGATTGAGGATGACCTGAAACAACTGAGGGAGAAAAACTCAGCAGACCATAAAGAGTTCTATAATCGGATTGAAAATGTCGAAAAAGATATGGTGGAGTCTCAGGGAGACAGAAGGCATATCAACGAGAAATTGGACAAGATTGATGTGAATGTAGAGGCTCTTATGCAGAAGCCGGTAAAGCGTTATGACACCGTAGTAACGAGCATTATTACCGCCGTTGTCGGTGCTTTAATCGGCTTTTTATTAAGCGGTGTAATTCCTATGTAAAGGAGTCCATTTCAAAGGGAGGAGTGAAATGGATAAATGTTATTATAAAGACTTCATAGAAGATGAAAAACAATTCTATCTTCATGAAGCAGGATTTGATAACCGGGAAGAACAGCTTTTCCGGTTGAGAGTTTATGAAGAAAAAACATTATGGGAGGCCTCTGAAATTATGGGGTACAGTTCCCGCACAATGGATAGAATAAACCAGAAAATGAAGAAGAAAATTTTGAAAGCAGCTCCGATGTATTATCGGGGCGTTTCTTTAAAATACAACTAAATATAGTGGCGGATATGTGGCGGATTTATGTCGGGTTCGTGACGTGGTATTTATACCTTTTTGGTCTTAAAATTTAAGTATAGAAACGGGAGGTATGAAATATGCAACCATACATGAACCCTTATTTTCAAAACAATCCTTATCAGCAGCAGATGTATAATCCAATGGCTCCATATCAGGAGCGGCTTGCACAAATGCAGTCACAATACAATCAACAGCCTTCATATCAGCAGGCACAATCCGTTGGACTGAATGGCGAAATCGTTGATTCATTGGATGTAGTGAAAGCGAAGAATGTGGATATGAGCGGTCAGCCTACCTTTTATCCAAAATCCGATTTGTCGGAAGTTTATGTAAAAAGGCTTATGGCCGATGGAACAAGCCAGATTATTACATATAAAGCAGTTCAGCCAGAAGAAAGCAAGCAGGAACAAACGCAACAGAACGTTGATATTCAGACATTGAATGTTATGCTTGGACAGTTAAAGGCTGAGATATTGCAGGGAGTTGGCGGTGGATTATCTGAGTTAAAGCAGATGATGACACCACCAGAGCCAGCGAAACGTCAGAGGGGAGGAAGTTCAAACAATGATTAACCCTATGGTGCTGATGAAGATGCTCAGAGGTGGAAATCCACAGCAGGCGATTATGAACGCTATGCGTAACCAAGCCGGTCAGAACCCAGTTCTGAACAACGCACTGGATATGGCTGAAAAGCAGGATGCAAAAGGTCTTGAACAGCTTGCCAGAAACCTTTGCGAGTCAAACGGCGTAAATGCTGACGACATGGTGAAACAGATTAAATCTCAGCTTGGGATGAAATAAATACGCTACATTTAGAGAACAGCCGCGGATGTCTCTTTTTGTAAATAAATCATAAGGAGACAATTTCATATGTTCAATTCAAATTGTATGTCCCCCGCCGATATGGCAGCAGTGATGGGGACTAATAACCGCGGCAATGATGCGTTTGGCGGTTACGGCGCAGATATGATTATCTGGCTTATTGTGATCGCCGCCATCTTCAACGGTGGATTTGGCTTCGGTGGATGGGGCGGAAACGGTGGTTTCAACTCTCCCGCAGGTCAAGGTGCTCTCACTCGTACAGATATTGATGCAGCTTTATCCACACAGGGTATCGAGAACGGAATTACTGGAATCGGTACTCAGCTCTGTAACGGGTTTAATTCCGTAAATAGCAATATTGCAGGACTTGGTTCTCAGTTAGCTACATGCTGCTGCGATATTCGCCAGAGCGTATCTGATGTGAATTATAACCTTGCCGCTCAGACAAACATTCTCCAAAACACCGTGAACAACAATGGAACTGCTATTCAGCAGGCTCTTAACACAGGATTCAGAGATGTGATTGACGCACAGAACGCTGGAACACAGAGAATCGTTGATATGATTACTCAGGACAAGATTCAGTCCTTGCAGACAGATCTCCAGTCCGCACAGCTTCAGTTGAGCAATCAGGCTCAGACGAATAACATTATCAATGCGCTTCGTCCGACACCGACACCTGCATATCCCGTTCTTTCGCCTTATACTTCTATAGTAAACCCGACAGGGTTCACGTTCGGAGTATCTGGCAACGGATGCGGATATAACGCTTGCGGCTGTGGTTGCTAATTAGTATCTTCCCTATGGGATGTTCGACATAAGTCGATTTTACTATAAACATTTCAAAGGGATAGATGCTATGAGGGCACTATCCCTTTTTCAATAAGTGGAAAAGGAGATTAAAAAATGGCTGAATTTACTTCAACAATCCAGCAGGTAGCGGCAGGGCAGAACGCTATCTTAGATACAGACGTAATTAAAAGCCGGTGCGTAAGCCACAGAACGGGTTCTGGACTTATCTGTGTAGATAATTCCGGGTGTGATTGCAAACCGGCAAGATATAAGGTATTCGTGAAAGCGAACATCTCTGTTCCGACAGGAGGTACAGCGGGAGCGATTTCCCTTGCACTTGCCTTAAATGGAGAGGTTGTACAGAGTTCCGTATCAACCGTCACTCCGGCGGCGGTTTCCGATGAGTTTTCGGTTGCGTTTGAAGAAATTATCAATGCCGGGAGATGCTCTGTGAATATCGCAGTAAGAAACCCGAACACGCAGACAATCGAGGTTTCTAATCTTGTAGTCATTGTGGAACGGATTTGTTAAGGAGGTGAGCTTATGCATAAAGTAGCTATGGAAATGGGAAAGTGGGCTATGGAGCAGGCGAAAGCTCACGGATTTGACAATCTTACATCTCAGCAGTGGGACGACCTGAAAGACTGCATGGAAATCGTGAAAAGTGCGATTTGTGCAGATAAAGACTACAGAGAAGTCGAAGCGATGGATGACTTCGAGAAAGAATACGGACGTATGGGATATCGTGGACGTGCAGCAAACGGCAGATTTGTTCACCGTTCCGGCAGAGGACGTTCCGCAGGATATACGCCTTATCTTCACATGATGGATGACGGCATGGATGATTACGATATGTACGATGATATACCTTATCCGATGACTGGATACCGTATGGGATATACAGACGGAAACCGTGGCGGAAATATGGGAAATTCTTCATCCTCTGGCTCTTACTCCGGCAATTACGGCGGTGGGAATAGCCGCTCCGGATATGAGGGAATGAGACAGCCGTCCAGATATGGCGAAAGCTACGACAGATATTCGGACAGGCGTAGACATTACCATGAGTCCGGCGATGCAGATTCTAAGAAAAAGATGGAGGACTCCATCGGGGAAGTTTTTGACGACATGGAAAATGTAGTTCAGGACGTATGGAAAGAAATGACTCCCGAACAGAAGCAGAAGTACAAAGCAAGAATGACCCAGATGGTTCAGAAAATGCAGTAACATTGAATACGAAAAGGGCTGACTTCTTATGAGGTTGGCTCTTTTTGATTATAGATTTTCGGGAGGAAATACAATGAATTATAGTCTTTATCAAGGCGATTGCCTTAACCTAATGAAGGATATTCCAGATAAATCTGTTGACATGGTTTTATGTGATTTGCCGTATGGATGTACTGATTATGACTGGGACAATATAATAGACGGGCCAAGTCTATTTCGAGAATATAAGAGAATATGTAAACAGAATAGTAACGTCCTTCTTTTCTGTCAAATAGAGTTTGCTAAGTACTTGATGGATTCAACGTACAAAAGCGAATTTTCACATTCCTTGATATGGGTAAAAAACAATAAGACAAGATTTTTGTCTGCCAACAGCGTTCCTCTGTCACAACATGAAATGATTTTGTGCTTTAGAATAAATAAATATAGTAATAAAGAGTGCCATAAAGAATTGCGAAATTATTTTATGAATGAATTGGAGAAAAGCCAAAAGACGGTAAAGCAACTTGAGGAAGAAATACCAAACTATTCTGCACATCATTGGTTTCGTTATTCCTCGGATTATCGCATACCCACAGAATCAAACTATTTGAGGCTCCAAGAAATCACGGGCTGTTTCAAAAAGCCTTACAGAGAAGTTCAAGAGCAATTTAAAAAAGAAAAGAGAAATACTTGCACGTTTAACAAAATTATTGACAGCGATGTTTTACATTGTCCACTAACAGAAGAACGTTTGCACCAAACCCAAAAACCAGTGAAACTCTTGGAACAATTATTATATACATATTCAAATGATGGAGAAACAGTACTTGACAACTGTATGGGAAGCGGAAGCACAGGCGTGGCGTGTATGAATACAAACCGAAAATTTATTGGCATGGAACTGGACGAAAAATATTTTAACATTGCGAAAAAACGGATTGAAAATTGTGCGGAGGAACTATGCAGGACTGTAAAGTAAATATTCTGGGAACGGAATGGAACATTTTATAAAAAACACATAATTACTTTATCTCTTGACAGTTTGTGGACACAATGTTATAATCAGAATGTGGACACAGATTGAAAGGAGGGAGTGAACGTGTCTCCAAAATTAGGACAGAAACTTACTGATAAACCAAAGGATACGGTTGTAAAAGTTAGGATGGATAGAGAGACGGTCGAAAAATTGGATACTCTGGTATCTGAACAGGACTCCGACCGTTCTAAAGTAATACGCCGTGGAATTGAAATTCAGTATGAAAATCGAAAAAAATAAGAAACTGGCTCCGTGGAAAGAAACAGCTTCTTATTAGTCCTCAATTCCGCAATGGATTTGATAAATAAATCATATCATTTCTCTTGCGGAAAATCAAGTATTTTACAAAAGATAAAGCCTGCGAAAGCAGGAGAAAGAGGTTCTGTATGAGAGAAAAGATTATGGTCGTATTGTTCACGGTATCTTTTGTGTTTTCGCATATTGCAGATAGTATGAGAACACCAGAATTAGAAAACAAAGAATTTAAGGTATCGTTCTTTGGACACAAATGCGACTTCTGTTAGAGGTGATATGATTGAGAAAGGCTATAGATATAACGGGAAGGCGATTCGGAAGTTTAGTAGCACTAAAGAGAGTAGAATCGCATATAAAAGAAAATGGGCAAAAAGTAACTATGTGGGAGTGCTTGTGCGATTGCGGAGAAAAGACCACTGTTTCTTATGGAAACTTACGCTCTGGAAATGTTAAGTCTTGTGGAAATAGGAAAAACCATAGACCGAAAAGAGTGTACGAGGACTTAACAGGGAAGAAATTTGGGAAGTTGACAGTGATTGACCGTGCGGCTGATTATATCAATAAAGACGGTCATCATTTGAGAAAGTGGAGGTGTAAATGCGATTGCGGAAATGTAATCGAAGTGCTTGAAAACAATCTTAAAAAAAGAAAAAGTTGTGGATGTGATAGATACCCAGATTTGACTGGACAAAGATTTGGGAGATTGACGGTTATAAAAAAATCTGGAAGAAATGTATCTGCAAATAATTCCACAAATACTGTTTGGAAATGTCGTTGCGATTGTGGGAATGTTTCATTCGCTACGACAAACAATCTTAAAAGAGGAAACGTGAAGTCTTGTGGATGTTGGAAAATTGATTCACAGACAACGCATGGAATGTCTGGAACTAGGATATATAGGATTTGGAATGATATGAGGACAAGATGTTATTCCGAATCTCACAAAAGCTATCCTGAGTATGGCGGGCGAGGAATTACTGTTTGCGATGAATGGAAAAACAGTTCCGACAGTTTTATTGAATGGGCGTTGGAAAATGGGTATAACGACAGTTTGACTCTTGATAGGATTGATAACAACAAAGGGTATTCCCCGAATAATTGCCGTTGGGCAACCATGAAGGAGCAAGCAAATAATACGAGAAAAAATGTTGTAATTAAATACAACGGAGAAGAAAAAACAATTTCCCAATGGGCAGATGAGTTAGGAATAAACAGAAATACGCTAAGCAACAGGATAAAGCGTGGGTGGAGTGTAGAAAGAGCATTTGAAACAAGATAGTGTTAAGGAGAACTCGTTATTCGGGTTCTCTTTTTATTTGCTATCCAATCTCCCAAAATCTTCAAGGTATTTCAAGAACTGGATATTTTATAAGGCGGTGATGACATGATAGATGAATTTTATATGAACGGACTGCGGTGGCGAGTAAGATTTACATATCCCACAGACCCGGTATTGGTGGACAGAACAGGTACTCTCACAATAGGAGTCACTGATAGCGCCACCATGACAATCTATCTGTCAAATGAACTTTATGGAGAAAAGCTGAATAGAGTGTTTATCCATGAGCTAGGACACGCAGCATTATTCAGCTTTGATTTGATAAGCAACCTGCACCGCATGGTAAAGAGAAAATATTGGTTAGAAGCAGAGGAATGGGCGTGCAATTTTCTCGCCGACTATGCAGGCATGATATTTGGCGTAGCAAAAGATGTTCTCGGAAACAGATTTATGTATGTAGAACCATACGGAATAGAAAGGCTGGTGGCGTAAATGGCAGTAGCAGATAGAACAATGGTAGTTGATGGGCAAACATACCACAAAGGTGACACGATTCCTGATTTAGGTAGTCTGATTTGTGTGGAGGCAGATGGGAATAAACGCAGTTACGAGGGGAAAGTGGCAGATCAATCAAAACTTCCGACATACGTAAGCAATGGAAGTTCAGCGCTCCTGTATGACGGCGCAGGAACGACAAAAGTTCTGCATTTTCTTAACGGCGCATGGTACGAACTGTAAGGCGGTGATGATATGGCATTAAAAGCAGAAGAAGTATATGCGATTTTGAAGAAACAGATACAATCTGGCGGTGCAACTCCTGAGCAAATTCAAACAGCGGTGAAGAATTACCTTACGGAAAATCCAGTATCCGGCATGACAGAAGAGCAGATTCAGCAGCTTAACCAGAATACCACTGATATTGCTGATATCCAAAGAGGATACAACGATGCCATGTATGAAACGGCAGGAGATGCGGTAAGAGAACAAATTGCGTCGATTAATAACGACATATTATCTAAAATAACTGCTGGTGGTGTTAACTTAATAAGCAATACAACAAAAGGTTATTGGCATAGTACCGTGGATGGAATACTGGAAAAAAATAAATATACGGGTTCGTACGTTACCAGTGATCTTATTCCTGTTTCACCAAACGAAAAATATGTTAGTAATATAAATATTGCATCATACTGCCTATATGGTGAGCACAGACAATTTGTATCTTCGCACTCAAGTATGGTTACTAAAGGATCAGTAATTCAAATACCAGAAGGCGTACATTTTATAGCATTGAACGCTACCGAGCGACAAGGTAATACTGCAAAATGGCAATTTGAAAAAGGAACTACGGTTACAACTTATGAAGATTTTTATTATGAGTTTACAAAATATGATGTCAAGAGTAAAGATTATATTAAAAAACTCATTGATATCAATATACAGGCGTTACCTTCAATCATAAATAATATTCTATATAATTTTCCTGTTGAGTATTATGCATTATCAGAAAAAAGTGAAGTAAAAGCTTACACAACAAGTACGTTTTCCGGATGGATAACAACTTTAAATGCACAGTACGATAAATTAGTCAATGGTATATATATAAAAATGGGAGCTAGAGATACGCCATTTAAAAAAGTTCGGATATTGATATACGCTGATGGAATAAATATCTTTGACCATAAATACGACGTAGAGATACAGAGCAATGAGGACAAAGAGATATTTTTTGATTTTGGTAGCGCAATAAGTATAGACACAAAAGAAAAATTAGCCATAGGATATTCGTGTGATAACTTTTGCAATGCATGGTTAAAAGACTCGAATATATCCACGCTTGGATATTGGGCTGACGGAAATATAGATAATGATCAACCCATTGATTCATCGGCTGTTCGGAATAAAACTATTTCTGCTAGACTGTCGGTCATAGATATAGATGGATTAAAGACCAATATAGATGAATTAAAGACCGATATAGATGAATTAAAGGAGCATATTAACGACGAATCACCAAATCCTGACATAGAACTTTTACAATTACCAAAAAAATTTGATCTAGTTGTCGGAGACACGTTTGAATTGTTTAAAAAAGGTATTATAAACAGCTATAAACAATCTGACATGGATTTAGTTATCAAGTTTGATTCTGGAGAAAATCTAGGACAGATGTTCGATAGAAAATATGTATTTACTCCTAAAGAAAATAATATTGGTATGAAGTCATGTAATATGTCTTTGCTGAACAATTTAGGACAGATCATAGATACTAAAACGTGCATATTCAACATCGTAAATAGTCCTAAGTCTCCAAGTTCTGAAAAAGTAATTCTTTGTATAGGCGATTCGTTAACAACCAGTGGAGATTGGCCGTATGAATTCAATAGAAGACTGACAGGAGACGGGGGAACTCCGAAAGGATGGAACCTATCAAATCTAAAATTTATTGGGACAAAAACTAAAAATGGGACAAAGTATGAAGGCTATGGAGGTTGGACATTTGCTTCGTACCTTTCGGAAAATAAAAGTTCTGAATTTATGAATATATACGGGACTTTTGATAAAACAAATGAAGATCAGCATTCTATATACGAAGATACTAACGGAACACAGTGGAAATTAGAAACAATATCTGCTGAAAAAATAAAAATCATACGTGTTGATTCATCAGGAGAGCTTCAAGAATCTGGAAAGCTCACATGGGTATCGGGAGGAGTGCATCAAACAGATATTGATTATACGAGATGTGAAATGGCTCCTGGCAATCCTTTTTGGGATGAAGGCTCCGCCAAAAACGACTTTTCTGCATATGCTGCCCGCATGGGAGTAACATCTATTGACTATGTGTATATATTGCTTGGGTGGAATAGTACAAAGGATACGGAAGAAAGATATAAACAATTTGTTAGAGATTTTCTCAATGACATTTTTGAAAGTTTTCCAGATTGCAAAATTTCATTACTCGGTTTAGAAGTGCCATCACGGGACGGATTCGGAAATAATTACGGAATTTCATGGGTTTATTTTGAAAAATTGCAGTTTGTATGGAAACTTCAGAAATGGTATCAGGAGATTTCCGAAGAGGACGCATATGCTGGAAAGGTGGAATATGTCAATATTTCAGCACAATTTGACACAGAATATAATATGCAGTCTACCGAGCAAAATTCCAACATTAGATCGGGTCAGAAAATAAATATTCAAACAAATGGTGTGCATCCAGCAATTTCTGGATATTATCAAATTGCAGATGTTGCTACAAGAAATTTTGCATCAAAATTATACCAATGAGATGGAAATTACGAAAGGATAATATGATATGTCAGTAGATAATAATCCATTTTACGGAAACTCTTATACGTGGTGTTAGCGTCGGGGACGGACAGAAAAAAACGATATTGTTTATTGGAGATTCTAAAACCGATGCAAACGAGTATACACAGTATCTACTTAATATGTTTGAATATGATCCAATGAACATAAAATTGATCGGGACAAGAGGAAATACTGACTTGAACCGACATGAAGGCCGAGGCGGATGGTCTGCTGAAAATTATGTAGAGAACAATGCTTCTAGAGGTGTGATCGAAGAAAGTCCGTTTTGGAATCCAATTACTGAAAAGTTTGATTTTTCATATTATACGGAACATAACTCCTATAATTACGTTGACTATGTGTTTATTAATCTTGGCACTAATGATACTTATGATAATTTCATAGAGTATTATCATAAGATGATAGATGGTATTCGAGAATATGACCCTAATATCCTTATTGCTATGTGGGTCCCAGCCCCTTTTGCTACATTTGGAGGTTACACACATAGAGATAATGACAACCAAACATTTAAAATGATGGAAGCGATTATTAATGAATTTGACACAGATGAATGCCAAAGTCAGAAAATATTTGTTATTCCAACACATATGAACATAAACACATATTATGATTTTAAATGGAAAGATGTTCCGTACAATGAAAAATCCCCAGAATACACTTATAGGGTATGCACGGATCAGATTCATGAATCGAATGGATATAATCATGTATCGGATGTGATTTATGGATATATTAAGTATTTTGCTACCTTAATCTAAATAATATTAATGTACCTGCCTGGGAACCGTGGGATGGAATCTCCGATAAGTACCAGTACGGCGCTGTAGTAACCTACAACGGCAAATACTTCTTAGATGTGCTTTATGGTATGCAGAACACCTGGGAACCAGAATCTCCTGGCGTGGATGAACGCTACTGGAAGGAGATTTCTAAGGAGCAGGCGGAAGGGATTGTATCCGGATTGATTAAAATAGAAGATGTTTTATTAGGGTAGCGCTAGATAATTTTATATCGAAAAGTGAGTGATATTATGCGGAGTCGTTTAAGAGATAGACAGAAGATTTGGTTTGTTACCGTAACCGAGAAAAAAGTCGGTATTGATACAGTACAGGAATACGGAAAGCCGATTATGAAGAAAATGGCGATATCCTCTGGCACAGGACAGCCGGGACAAGTATCAGCTGGGTTGGTAGTCGATTACGACAGAGAAATCACATCTTACGACAAAACGTTGAGGGGCGTTATCCGTGAGGGTGACGCTGTTTTTGTTGATGTTGAACCACAGATAAATGAGGACGGCACATTAACAATGGATGAAGATGGATATACGCCAGTTACACCGCCGGATTACCGCATATCTGCGATTTTCTCCACTCAAAAAGGCGATGTGGACGTTTTTGGGATTAAAAAGGTCGGGGCGGTGCAGTAATGGCAAGAAAGGCAATCAAGGTTGATATTTTCAATCCAAAAAGTATACAGAACTGCATAAAACAGATTGAAGCCTACCGGGATGACTTGCCACGGAAATGTCAGGAGATATGCCGGAGACTTGCAGAAGAGGGCGTAAGGGTAGCTGATGCGGCTATCAATTCCGTACCGATTGGAAAAACCATCACACTTACAACCGACATCAATCCATCAAAGATGGGATGTAAGGCGATTATGAAAATGACCGGGCGAGAAACGCGGACGGAAGATGGAAGAGTTTTCTACACGGCTCTTGCGATAGAATTTTCCGCTGGTGTCCGCTATGCAAATACCGCAAGTCCACGAGCAAGTGATTTTGGCATGGGAACTGGTACATTTCCTGATTCTAAGCACAGTTGGCAGATGGATGGCTGGTACTATTTAGGTGATGATGGAAAATGGCATCATTCTTTCGGTGTGCAGGCAAGCCACCCTCTCTATTCAGCGTCAATGGAAATGCGACAGAAGATTGACTCAATTGTAAAGGAAGTGTTTGGATAATGCTTACGGTAAAAACGATAGTAGAAAATACGTTCTCCAAATGGGGCGAAGCGATAAGCGCAGAGGTTGGGGATAATTACTCAATGGAAAATAGTTCCGTTATCAATAGCCTTCCCTATGCAAGTCTTTACTTCCTCGGGCTTCCTGGGAACTCATATGACCTAGAGGGTGACGAGGGAACAGTCATGCCGACATTACAAGTTGATATTTACACAAATGGCCAAAGAGCATTGACAAAAGCATATGAGATTGATGCGGTTTCACATGAAACATTAGTTCGAGAAATGGGATACCGCAGAACGGCAGGCCCGGAGCTGATACAATCAACAGATCCATCAATTAAGCGCCTTGTATCGAGATACAGCCGCGTAGTTGGCTTCGGTGAATCAATCTAAAAACATCGGGGAAACCCGTTGTTATATAGAAACTATTAACGAGAGCTGAAAGGCTCTTATTTTTATGCGAGAAAGGAGAGTAGAGTATGGATTTTACAGGCGTAGCAAGCGTTATCGGAATCACTGTGATTTGCTATCTTGTCGGCGTGATTGCTAAGGCAACAGCCATTGACAACAAGTGGATTCCGGTCATTGTTGGCGTAGCCGGTGCCGCTCTTGGCGTTGCGGGAATGTACGTCATTGCTGATTTCCCGGCAACTGATGTAATCAACGCCCTTGCGGTTGGTATTGTATCCGGACTTGCGTCTACAGGTGCAAATCAGATCACTAAGATTTCCACGAAAAAGGAAGGAGTGTGATCCCCTACATCTCCCGGACGCAGGGTTAGAGTGTCGATGAAACTGGCCGTCGGACAGGCAGCCATTGACCTAAAAAAGTTATAGGTAGAAAGGAGAAATAACATGGCAGGAAATGTAGCTGGTATCAGCACACTAGGTTCGCTTACGGGATATGCTGTTGAAACAACAGCAGGTACAAAACCGACAAAATTTAAACTTTTACACAGAATTAACGCATCTGACGAAATTGCAATCGAAACAGAAACAATTGATGCGTCTGCCCTTGAGGATATGGTAGAAAGAACAATTGCGGGTAGAGGGTCTACCGGTGGTACTTTTGGCGTTACAGTAAATGTTACAGACGAAACAATAACGGAATGGGAAAATCTTATCGAGGAGTATGAAACTGCGAAAGCAGGTGGGAAAGCGATGTGGTACGAAGAATATTTCCCTTCTCTTTCGAAAGCATTTTTCACAAAAGTTGAACCTCCTACTGTAATCCCTAAACCGGCACGTGAACAGAATGGCCTTTTAACAGTTACCATGACTATGACTATCAACGAATATGTTGGCCCGGATACCGCTGTCGTTCCCACAGATGGCGAATAATGATAAAAAGGTAAACAAATAAACGGGAGGAAAGTATATGTATAAATTATTAAAAATCAATGGAGACGATTATAAATTACAGTACAGCATTGAGGCTTCTCTTTATGCTGACTGTATTTCAAGCTTGACCGAACTTCTGTCTGATATTGGAACAGCCGAAAATAATAAAGACATTAAAGGCGTATTGCGCGGTATGTCAAATGTTCCAAGCACTACTTTAACTCTATTTTATGCAGGGCTAATGGAAGCTCATGGAAGCCATCCTGATGGTGACGGAAAGGTTCCGGATATTCAGTCTGCTAAACGGTTAATTGCAGCATACATTAAAGAAAATTCCGAAAACGAAAGCGGAAACTTTTATGGTTTAATGGAGATGTGCATTAACCAAATGGCGGAAGATGGTTTTTTCAAACTGGTGGGGCTGGATCAGATGATAAATGCGCCAGATCCCAAAAAGAAAGTACAGAAAGTACCGGAGGATCACAAAAAACCTTCCGACAAATAATCCTTGATGATATTTACCCTGTTGCGCTGCAGATCGGGATGACCGACCATGAATTTATGCATTCAACAATGAAGTATGTAAAATTGCGTATTGAAAATTATGCAAAAGAAATGGAAGCACAAACAAAACGCATAGAATATCAGTCATGGCTTACTGGGTTGTATGTTATGAACGCTATTGCTTGTAATTTTAACAAACACACAAAGTATCCAAAGAATCCTGTCGAAGTCAATACAAAAGACACAAAACAAATGGCGAAGATCACAGGAAAATCAGAGGAAGAATTACGCCAGGAAGAAATGTATATGGCGCTTTTGATAAGACAGGCAAATGCCAATATCGCAAAGAAAAAAGAAGAATTAAAACAGCAGGAAGAACAGGTGTCATAGCTTGTTCTTCTTTTTTCGGTCACAAAACAGATGTGATCGTTTACCTCAAATAGTTAGGAGGTGGAAATGTGGCTGATGGAAACGTTGATAACCTGAATATACAGATTTCAGCAGAAGCAAAGTCAGCAGAAAAATCATTAAATTCACTTTCGCAAACTCTTCTGAAAGTGAATAAAAGCCTACAATCAAGCGTTGGGACAATACGGAAGGTTTCAAAAGAAGTTGGAACGTTGCAATCCGCAGTCAATTCGCTCGGAAAAACAAGTATTAATTCTTCTGGAATAGGAAAAACGATAAACTCCCTAAGACGCTTACTGAAAGTAGATGCGAGCGGATTTGATACAGATGGCTTTAGAAATATAACAGATACTATCCGGCAGCTTGGAAATATGCCAGATGTTTCAAACAACGTAAATCGTTTTGTTTCATCAATGGCGCGATTGGCAAATGCGGGTGAGAAAACCGGACAGACTGCAAATGATATTAAGCGTTTGGGCGAACAGACTAGGCTTGCTGCAAAAGAATTAAAAGGAATAGGAGATATATCCAATGAGCTGAATATGTTTGTCCAATCTATTGGAAGATTGGCAAGTGCAGGAAACAAAACCGGACAAACAGCTTCCAGTCTTAGAACTTTAGCAAAAGAAACGTTAGAGTTCTTTAATGTTATGTCTAAGGCTCCAAAGATTAGTGATAACACAATTCGCATGACCCAGGCTTTGGCACAACTAGCTTCTGCTGGCGGACGGGTAAGCACAGCCACAAATACAATTTCAAGTGCTTTTAACAAACTTTCTTCTATTGGTGGAAAAACGCTATCTGCCATGAAGAAAGTTGCAAGTGGAATTGTGTCGGCATTTAAGCAGATTGGAAACTCTGGAAAACACGTAGATACGGCGAGATTTAGCCTTGGGAATTTGCTAAAAACAGCTATCGGATTTCGACTGGGATATGGAGTACTTGAGTTTGGCAGACAAGCATTTGAGCTTGGTTCATCAATAACGGAAGTTGAAAACGTTGTAAATGTTGCGTTTGGAAATATGGCTGATAAAGCCTACGAATTTGCTTCCACAGCCAAAGAGCAGTTTGGAATTTCTGAACTTGCAGCACTAAATTACTCGGGAACTATGATGGCGATTTTAAATAGTTCCGGTGTTGCGCAAGATGCGGCGGCTGAAATGTCCACGACATTAGCTGGATTGGCTGGAGATTTAGCATCGTTCTATAACATCAGCCAGGATAATGCGTGGGAAAAGATCATGTCAGGTATGGCAGGTGAAATCGAGCCTCTTAGACGCCTGGGAATTAATATGTCCGTAAAATTTTTGTTGCGGCTATATGCAGCAATGTATATAGAATCACTCCGTGAACGTATGCAAAAACGGTGTGCTGCCTAATGGCGGTGCTAACGGGGAAGCCTAAACTATTGACACTGTATACCAAAAATGATATAATTTCTTTAAAGGAGAGATTATATGGTTGGATATGTATACAAGTGCGAAATAGCAAATAAAATCTATATAGGAAAAACCAGTGGAAAGCCATTAGCAAGGTATAAAGTTCATTTATACAATGCTTTTGTATATAAATCAAAAATACCGATAGCAGAGGCTTTGAGAAGCGCTGGGGAAGAAAACGCTTTAGATTGTTTTTCTGTTATTGAAGAAATAAATGGTGAAAACTGGGAAGAATTAGAAAGAAAATTATGTGACCGTGAAAATTATTGGATGGAAAAACTCGGAACCATGTATCCAGATGGATATAACGTAAATAAGTCTTATCCAAGTAAAAGAATTACAAATCACGCACCTCAGAAACCGAGAGAAAAGGTAATGAGGAAAGTGATTTGCTTAGATACAGGGGAAGAATTTCCGTCTATAGCACAAGCGAGCAGAACATACGGCGTTTCAAGTACTGCTGTATGTAATTGTGTTAAAGGTAAAACAAACACAGCAAGTGGTCTTCACTGGAAATATAAAGATGAAGAATATCACAAATCTAAAAGAAATGAAGGAATGAAAAACCATCCATCATTAAGCCATCCAGTTGTGTGCAAGGAAACCGGTGAAAGGTATGTATCAATTAGTGAAGCCGCTCGACAGAATGGATTGTTAAAAACAAACATTTGGAGATGTGCAAGAGGAGATGTAATTAGCGTACATGGACTTCACTGGGGATTTGTGATAGATGGAAAAGATGTGTTTCCAAAAAGAGAAGACAAAAACCGTAGAAAAATAATGTGCTTGGAAACAGGAGAAAGATTTAGTTCTATAACAGAAGCATCTAAGTCGATTCCGGATTGCCCATCACCACAACACCTTGGGTCATCCGTAAGAAGAGGTCACAAATACAAAGGTAAAACATATGTCTATATAGATGAAAATGGTAATCCCGTGCCAAGCTCACGAAAGCGTGAGAAGGTGTAACGACTAACAGAGACATCTGTGTAGGGTGGAGATTAGCACCACTCGAAGTGCGGAGCAACAATTAGGAACTGTGCGAAAGCATGGTTCTTTTTTGTTGATGATATAGTCTATTCCCCTAATAAATATCGGGAAACCGAGGGTATAAAAGCGCAAACCTTCAAGCATATGCCTTATCTCAGGGTATTACAAAATCTTGGCAATCCATGACACAGGCTGAACAGGCCATGCTGCGGTACAATTACCTTATGTCTGCCACGGCGCAACAGCAGGGCGACTATGCGCGTACAATCAATAGTTTTGCAAATCAATGGCGACTTCTTACGCTTAATGTACAGCAGTTTTCGGCAACTATCGGACAGGGATTAATCGCAGCTGTTCTTCCAGCCTTACAGGCTTTAAATGCGCTTATGTCTGTTCTTCAAAGAGCAGCAGAAGCGTTTCGGGATTTTATGTATGTATTAACCGGATATAAGCCTCAAAGTTCTGGTGGAATTGTAAATGATTTAGCTGGCATTGGGGATACGGCTTCTGATTTAGGAGATTTAGGCTCTGCCGGGGATACCGCAGCCGGAGGGCTGGATGATGCAACCAGTGCGGCGGAAGATTTAAAAAAAGCATTGTCTGTTCTTTCCTTTGATGAATTAAATCAGTTGTCAGATACATCTGTACCTGATGCTTCTACACCTTCTAGTGGTTCTGGAGGCGGTGGTGCTGGAGGACTTGGAGGAGGAAGCGGGCTTGGAGGGCTTGACAGCATTACAGACGCTTTGGGGAAAAGCGAGCTTCCAGAAGCCATAAACGAATGGGCAGAAAGAATCCGAAAAGCATTTCTTAATAAAGACTGGGACAAATTAGGCGAAGAAATTGCCTGGGGAATCAATAAAGGAATGCAGGCGATTTATGACGCTATTAACTGGGAGAATGTTGGCCCGAAGATCACAGCATTTACCTCTGCTTTTACTCAAACCATGAACAGCCTTGTAGATCACATTGACTGGGATTTGATGGGAAAAACAGTTGGTGCAGGAGTTAATACTATTGTCAATACTTTAAATCAATTGATTGAAGGATTCGATTTTACAAATCTTGGTTCAAAACTTTCAGAAGGACTTAGGGGAGCTATTTCCGAAATCCAATGGACAAACCTTGGAAATCTTCTCGGAAATTATTTTATGATTCCGTGGAATATGTTCTCAGGTTTTATTGCACAGATGGCACAAGAAAACAATGCTGGGCTTACGGGATTTGAGCAACTTGGGATTTCTCTTGGAAATGCCTTTAATGGAATTTTTAATAAAATTGACTTTGGAGTAATTGGAACAACACTTGCAAATGGAATCAATGGAGCTTTTCAGGTACTCAGAAATTTTGTTGCTACTGTTGAGTGGGACGATCTTGCTGTAAATATCTATACTGGCTTAAACAATATGATAAATGGCATAGATTGGGCGACGGCAGGAGCTACACTCAGTTTATTTGTTACAGAGTTATTGGGAACTTTTGCAAGAGTAGCACAAGAAACAGATTGGGAAGGATTAGGAAGAGGCATTGGACAGTTCCTTTCTAATATAGATTGGCTGACGATCATCGGACAAGTTGGTACGATTTTGTGGGAAGCCTTTAGTGGTATGCTAGCCGGACTCTTTGATACATCATCAGGCAAGGTAATTATTGGATTTGTGGCTGGTCTTACTGCTGTAAAGGGAGTGTTTAGTCTTGTTGACATTGCCTCTTCAGCTATTGGTTGGGTGACAGGCGTACAGACCAATTTATCAAAAATAATCCCGTTTTTTACAGAAACGTTAGCACCGGGAATGTCACTTGGAATAACAAAAATTGTAGGAAATGGTGGAGTTTTATCAGCGCTTGTAACTGGTGCGAGTAATATAGTTGCAAATTTAGGCGTCGTTCTGGGGAGTATAGGATCAGTTTTGTTCAGCCCGACCGGGTTAATAATTATGGGGATTGCAGCAGGAGTGGTTTTGATTATTGCAAATTGGGACAAAATCAAGGAAGCTGCTTTAGCCGTTAAAGATTGGGTATCCGAAAAATTCCAACAGCTTATAGATTTCTTTACTGGAATACCTGGGAAAATTGGTGAAATCGTAAATAATATTGTGAATTGGTTCAATGAACTTCCTGGGCGAATAGGCGAAGCAATAGGATTTGTTATTGGCAGGATTGCACGCTGGGCATTAGATATTCACAATACCATGCAGACGGAAATTCCTAAAATTATAGATTCTGTAGTTAGTTTTTTTGCAGAGCTTCCTGATAAAATTTCCAATGGAATTTCATCTGCAATTTCAAAAGTTAAGGAATGGGCTTCCAACCTTCTCCAGACTGTAAAAGAAGAAATCCCCAAAATAACAGAAAAAGTAATTGATTTTTTTGAAGAACTTCCTGGCGAAATCAAAAAAATAGGCGAAAACCTGATTACTGGTTTTATCGAAGGCATACAAAATATGTGGGAAAATGCAAAACAAAATGTCGGAGATTTCGTGAACGGAATAATCCGAGGTTTCACGGAAGGTTTTGACACCCACAGCCCTAGCCGTATTACAGAAGGAATCGGTGAGAATGTTGGAAAAGGATTGATCAATGGTATTGATAGCCAGTCTGGAGATGCATTAAAGACTGTCGGTAGAATGGCTGATAGCATTATAGACCGTATGCAAGGTGCTATGGATAATATGATGGATAACCTTGACCGTACAATGGATAGCCTTGACAGGACGTTATCAGGCGCAGAACGATCCGCAAATAATTCCGCCTGGAATATTGAGTCGGTATTTTCTAATCTTTATATTCCGCTTCCGCATATAGGCTGGGATTGGAATAATATTGACTTTGGAGATTTCAGTTTTTCAATTCCTAGTTTTAAAATCCGCTGGTATGCCAAAGGCGGTCTTTTCACAAAAGCAACCTTAGCTGGTATCGGAGAGGCTGGGAAGGAAGCAGTATTACCCCTGGAAAACCGCAGAACTATGAGCATGATTGCTGATAGCATTATGGAAAGCGGAAACATTGGTGTTGATGAAGAAACGCTTGCAAATGCTGTGGCTCAGGGAGTGGCTATGGCTATGATGAACAATCAAGAAAATCAGACACCGATCACGGTATATGCGGAACTTAAAACGGAAAGTGATGAAGTCCTTGCCAGGGCCGTTACAAGAGGACAACAGAAGATTGATTATCGGAATAATCCAACAATAAAATTTGGATATTGATTTTTAGAAAAAAGTGTTAGAATACGTTCTAAACAAATAATAGTATAGCGCAATAAGAGCTAGGAAACGCCTTAGCAGCCGAGACCAATTTTTTTGGGAGAGTCGGAACTGGTAGTTTCCATAGCTCTTTTTTGTTTTCTGCTAAAGATGAATTGTTTCGAAATCATTAAAGCCATTATAAAGAGGAGAAATGGAATATGGAAAATTTAACATTTTGATTATGCAAAAGGCACTCACTTAATTGCGGGTGTCTTTTTTGTGGCCAAAATTACCGGACACAAAGGGAATGTTATCTAACCTCAAAAGATTGGAGGTAGACATATGGCAATGCTAATTGTGGACGGGGCAGAAATGCCCTGTCCATCTTCTTTTTCATGGGGGCTACAAGACATTTCGGCTTCCGAATCTGGCCGTACAGATGATACGATTATGCATAAAAACCGTGTCGGACAGAAGCGAAAAATATCGCTCCAATGGAGTGTTAAGGACAGAGCAACAACATCACAGATTTTACAGGCATTTAACCCAGAATACATATCTGTTACTTATCCAGACGCAATGTCGGGAGCTGATGAAACTAGGACGTTTTATGTTGGAGACCGATCGGCCCCGGTAAAGTATTGGTGGGTTGGAAAACAGTTATATGAATCAATAAGTTTCGATATTATAGAGGTATAGACATGAAAAATGTATCAAGTCAATTTAGAAGAGAATTGAATAACGGGAATCGGAACTATGTTAAATCGGCAAAAATTACTTTAAAAGATGGAACTGAATTAACTTTAACAGATAAAGTTTTCTGGAACAATGGAGTAAAAATTGAAGAATCCACTTCAAACGAAAATAGCTTTGATATCGGATCTGCTATTGTTGGACAACTCACACTGAGTATTAATAATATGTATGATGATTATTCCGAGTATGATTTCACTGATGCGAAAATCACAAACGTTTCTATCGGAATAAAACTATCAGACAATACTATCGAATCTTTACAATACGGTCAGTATACAGTAAATGAAGCGAAGTATAACGGATCAATTATTACGCTTACAGCTTATGACAATATGTATAAATTTGACCAGCCGTATACAAAAAGTACGCTTTCTTATCCGGCTACATTGCTTCAAATTGTTCAGGATTCTTGCTCAAAATGTGATGTGCAGCTTGGAAGTTATGACTTTCCGCACAATGATTTTATTATTCAAAATAAGCCAGAAGATGAAAGCATAACATTCCGTAACATTCTTCAATGGGTAGCCCAAATTTCATGTTGCTATTGCAAAATGGATCCACAAGGACGGCTCGTTCTTAACTGGTATAATACGGATATTTTAGAGAATATATCAACGCTGAACGGTGGAAATTTTCTGAATTGGGAAGCGAATAAAGATACAGTTTCAGGTGGAAATTTTAACCCTTGGACACAAGGAGAACTGATTTCCGCTGGCGCTTTTTCAGAAACATCTGATTACCATACGATTCATTCTTTCAGTTCTCTTACGCTTTCGACAGACGATGTTGTAATAACCGGAGTGAGAGTTGTTGAAGAGATAGAGGGAGAAGAAGGGACAGAATCAAAAACGTATCAGTCTGGTATGGACGGATATGTACTTTCGGTTGAAGGAAATAAATTAATTCAAGGTTCCGGAGCTACTGTCGTTGGATTTTTGGCAGAAAAATTGGTCGGTTTACGATTTCGCCCGTTTACTGCTTCATCTTTATCAGATCCAACTATAGAGTCAGGAGATATTGCGCTTTTATCAGACAGAAAAGGAAATACATATAAAACTATTATTACCTCAAACACTTTTCAACCAGGAAATTACCAAAACATTTCCTGTGGTGCGGAAGCTCCTGCAAGGAAAAGCGCTCAAAGGTACAGCCAGGCAACACAAATTTATGTTGACTACAGAAAAGAAATTCAAAAAGAACGTACAGAACGTGAGAAGGCCCTGGAAGAGCTAGGGGAACGGCTGGAAGCATCTACAGGTGTTTTTACAACAATAGAAGAACAGTCAGACGGAAGCAAAATCTATTATCTCCATAACAAACCTTCACTTGATGATTCTGATATTGTCTGGAAGATGACCGCAGAGGCATGGGGAGTATCTACAGACGGTGGAAAAACATGGAATGCCGGAATGACTGTTGATGGAGATACGATAGTAAGGATTTTAACGGCGACTGGAGTTAATGCCGATTGGATTAAAACGGGTGCATTGCAAATATCGGATACAGATGGAAACATTATTTTCCTTGCCGATATGGATACGAAGCAGATTATTATATCCGGAGACTATATTTCTATCGGAGATCAAAGCGCTACGGACCTTATTAATCAGGCAAATAAAAATGCGAATGAAGCACTGGAAGAGGTAAAAAATGCGAAGGGGTTCAATGTAATTCTTTCCAATGAATATGCCGGGATATCGGTGGATAACGATGGGAATTATACAAAATTTCCAGAAACTAAGACGGTAGCATATGCATTCATGGGATCGCAGGATATTACGGATGAGTGTTCCTTTTCCGTTCAAAAGAGTGCAGGCGTAACCGGAAGCTGGAATGCAGATGCACATACCTATACAGTCACTGGATTAAGTACAGATTCCGGCTGGGTAGATATTACCGCAACGTATATGACCTTACTGACAGCAGTTAAAAGATTTAATCTATCAAAAATCAAAGGTGGAGAAAATGGTCAGGACGGCGCCCCGGGCCGCACATACTTCATAGAACCCTCACAAACAGCCTTAAAGCAAGATGCTAATTATAACATTTTGCCTGGATACATTGATTTTAACGCTTATTATCGTGATGGACAAAGCGCACAAAGAACAGCCTATTCCGGTAGGTTTAAAATTGAAGAAGAGAATAGTAGCGGAACATGGACAACCATCTATACTTCTACCGCAAACGAAAGCAGCGTCCGGCATATCCTATACAATCTTCTTGTAGATTCTGATGGCAATTTTGTTGGAGATTCTTCTGGTTATGCGCTGGGAGGATATAGAGATATTGTAAATATACGAGTTACCCTGTACGCTTCCGGAGGCACGTCTACCATTATTGACCAGCAGACTGTCCCAGTGGTAAAAGACGGAAAAGATGGCAAAGATGGAAAAGACGGTACAGAGCTTACACCAGAGGAAGTTTTTAATATCCTTACGAACTACGGAAAAGTTAAAGGAATATATAAAGTCGGGAACCAGCTGTATATATCTTTTACTTACGCTAAAGGCGGAGAATTGGTTCTTGGTGGAGCGAATAACGGAAATGGAAAATTAAAAATATTGAATGCTTCTGGGGCGCAGGTAGGGTATATAGACAATACAGGAGTGCATTTTAATCAGGGTACATTTTCGGGAAGTTTATCTGCGGCTACAGGGACATTTACTGGAACCCTAGAGTCAGTTGATGGCACATTTAAAGGATCTATTACTATAGGCGGATCATCAAGTGGAAGTATAAAAATATATGACGTAAATGGCAGCCTTATTGGAAGTTGGGATAAAACAGGATTCCAAACAATAGGAGATAACTTTTCCGTCACTAAAGATGGCGTGGCTCATGCAAAAAATATGCTGCTATCCGAGGATATCCGAATGTCAACAAAATATTATCCGGTCATTGGCGGCGGTGAAGAGGAATACTCCATGCTGGCCGAAGTTGCAAATTATGTTAATGGGAGCGGAGTAAGGGGATATTCTCTCATGATCGGGTTTTCACTTGATCCAGATATACCAACAAGGATACTTGGGATTAATATAGGCAGCTTGGATTCTGACACTATACAGTTAAATGCAGATGTGACATATGCAAATGATCTCAGAGCTTCCGGTCAAAAGAACAGAACAGTAAAAACGAAAAATTTCGACAAAAGACTCTTGAGCTGTTATGAAATGACTTCACCAATATTTGGAGATATCGGGACTGCTGAAACTGATGAAAACGGGGAATGTATTATTTACATTGACGATATATTCTACGAAACCATCAATTCAGGAATAGAATATCACGTATTCCTGCAAAAAGAAGGGGAAGGTGATGTATGGGTAGATTCTAAGCAACAGACGTATTTTTCCGTGAGAGGGACTTCTAACCTAAAGTTTTCATGGGAAATAAAAGTGAAGCAAAGAGAGTATGAGTACAACAGACTGGAATCTGATATTCAAAGAGACAGGGCTATCGGAGTAGAAAACCTGTTACCGACAAACATAACTAATAAACTGGAGGAATTGCTATATGAAACAAATTAGTGGTTTTTCTGTTATTGGAATCAATAACGGACTCAGGCTTACATACACCTATGACGAGCTGAACGAGCAGGGAGAACTTGTGTCGCAGAATGTAAGAAAATCAATTTATATTATGGATAATGAAACAAAAGCAGCAGCACAGACAATCTTTGAATCTATACAGAAAAAGGAGGGATAATATGGCAGGCTTGTCAGGAATCGTAAAAAAAATAAGCGATCTTGTAACAGGGACACCAGCAGATGATGATTGTTTCATATTCGGTAAAACAGATTTGAAAAAGATTACGCTGGCAAAGTTAAAAGATGCGTTGGGGATTTATGGTGGCACTTATACAGGATCAATAAACTCTCTCAGATCTCCGGGTACATACTGGTGCGATTTTAGTCAGGTTACTGGAGCGATATATGACTCTGGTTACGGATGGATTGAAGTAATCAAAGCTCATAGCGACAGCGATAGCTGCCTGCAAAAGATTTATCATGTGAGCAGTACGGGCATTGATGTTATAGCTTACAGAACATACGTAAATAATCAATGGTATCCTACAAGAGTTTTGAACACGACGGGAATTTCTTGACTCCGCCAGAATAGATTCAAACGGATTTATGAAATTTTGTATACCCACATTCTGGCCCATTGCGTATCTGCAAATTTAAGCGTTAATTTTCCGGCTTCAATAGACATGCTATCTGGACTAACAGCTTCTCCTAGAGTAGTGTATTTCCATGCATTAGTACGGATACATATGTAATGGATGTATGGAGCATAGCACTCAGTCGGTCCGTTAAAATGGCGCACAAATACAAGGTATAAGTTATCTGCTTCCAGATTCTTAGTCATAGTCATAGATGTGGAGCCGTCGTCTCCTGTGCTTACAGATTCAATAAATTCAAAGCCACCTAAAGCGGAATTTAATAAAGAAAGAATATAGGTGATAACACTGAAACAATATTTAAATTTTGAACTAAATGGGCAGTTGTAACTCATAACGGAAAATACTTCCTGAACGTCCTTCAGGGAATGCAGAATACCTGGGAGCCGGAAAGTGCAGGGGTAGACGAAAGGTACTGGAAGGAGATCGCTAAAGAGCAGGCAGAAGGGATTTTATCCGGTGATATGACTGTAGAAGAAGTAGTAATAGCATTATAATTTTGCGCCGGAGAAACCGGCAGAAAGGAGAATTTATGAATTACACAGAAACTGAACGAGAGATTATTAAGAGTTTTGCTTACGGCTACACACCGGAGCAGGTAGCAGAAAACTATGGAATTACGGTAGAGGATGCTAAAAATATGCAGAAGAATTTCACTTCTGCAATCGAAGAGAAGAAAGAATATCTGAAAGAACAGGGGTGGATGTAATGGAAAAATTTTTAATTGATGTATCCGAACACCAGGGAGTTATTAATTGGGAGCAGGCAAAGGGACACATTGACGGAGCTATCCTGCGTTGCGGATATGGTATGGACATTGTTTCTCAGGACGACAAACAGTGGGCCAGAAATGTGGCAGAATGTGAGAGGTTATGTATTCCATTTGGAGTATATATCTACTCTTACGCAACCAATACAGATCGGGCCAAAAGCGAAGCTCAACATGTCCTCCGCCTGATCCAGGGGCATAAGCTGAGTTATCCCGTATATTTTGACATGGAGGAGCCTGGGACAGAAGGTGCTGCCGTTGCCAATGCAATCGCATTTGGAGACATTATTGAAGCTGCTGGTTACTGGTGTGGCGTATACTATAACCGGAACTGGCACAATAATGTGGTTAAAGGTCAGTTGGACCGGTTCACCCGTTGGGGAGCCGGGTATGGAACAAACAACGGCCAGAAACAGGACAACTACAAACCTGGATTCGGGGAAGACATCTGGCAGTACAGCTCCGTAGGGTCAGTTCCGGGAATTTCAGGTGGAGTAGACGTTAATGTCTGCTATAGGGACTTCCCAGCAGAGATTACCGGCGGATCCACACCGGATCCAGTGCCACAACCTACACCTACTCCTGCTCCAAGTCCTGCGCCATCTTCAAAAAATAATCTCATCAGCCAGGGACAGCAGCATTTGAATAATTTCTGCGGAGCGGGGTTATCCACAGATGGAATCTGGGGGCCTAAGACACGGGCCGGAGTTATCAAAGGATTCCAGGCAGCATGCAACCATGATTATAAGTCGGGTCTAAAAGAAGATGGGATTTGGGGCCCTAAGACAGAAGCCGCTATTGGAAATCATACGGTAAGACTGGGAGAATCTCAATACATGGTGACTGCCGTAGAAGCTGCATTGTACTGTAATGGATATGATCCTAAAGGATGTGAATCTCCAGGAAAATACGGTAATGGTTGCAAAACTGCCGTAGAACAATTCCAGAAAGATAATGGATTATCCTGTGATGGTATTGCAGGAAAAAACACTATTTACAAACTGTGTAGAGTGTAATAAAAATCTCCCCGGTTGTTAGCCGGGGAGAAATCTAAAATATTTAGATCTCCATCACTAACTGCTATACAACCCCAGCGCTATAAACCAAATTATTCTGCACGGTATCCTGCATAAAGTATGGCATACGGTAGTCTGTGAAATTCCCAGACTTTACCCCATAATCTGTTTGAAAAAATTTATCGATCATAGCAGAGTACGCCATTTCATCTAAACAGAATCCCCTCCTATAAACCTCATCTGACGGATCAAGCAGTTTCATGATGATTTTTGCGTAAACCATGTCTGTAAGGATTGGATGGCGTTCCCCTATACATTCATAGTATCGTTTATAAAAATACGATATAATGGCAGATATGGGCTTTACAGAGGCATCTTTTTCTTCTGGCGCTATTCCATGTAGGATATGATCTGTTTTCTTAGTTATGAAATCTTTAAATTCTTCTTCAGTATAATCATAAGGGATATCTGGAGAACGATATGTTTTTTCCCCGGAAAAAACCTTATTGTAATTAGTTTTTTCTTCTTGAGAAAAAACCTTATTGGAATCTGTAGTCTCTGTTAAGTAATCATTGTTAGTAGTCATTGTTAAAAGAATTTCTTTATTTGTAATTCCCGTATTAACATTTTCGTTATTCGACGTATTAACATTTTCGTCATTCCCGGGCTTCTTAAGTTTTGATTTTTTGTTTTTTCCAAAATTATCTTCGTATTCTTCGCGGAGTGCTTCATTGACATTCCCGCTTAAAAGCCCTTTTCTTACGGTATCTTTCCATTTCTTAATTTCCAAGCTTATTACATCATAGTTCGGCCTTATATGTATTGTGGGCATGGAATTGTATTTATATTTCGCAAGTTTCACAAACCCCTTTTCAGAAAGTAAATTTATTGCGGTGTCGTATTGACGCTTTGTGATGCGAATTTCATTGTACCAATCGCTTCTGTTTTTTGCTATCCAATAGTATCCATCTTTGAATATCCTTACCCTTGAATTTCCATTCTTATCTTTTGCAAACCAATATAATATTTGAGACAATAATGTGCCGGAAACCAAATCTCCAGTAATGTCAATAAACATGTGTTGCGTGTGGTTTTGGTATTGAGATGTTATTTTTTCTACTTTTGTTTCGATTTCGCTTTCAGTCATAAAATTTTCATTCATGATTATACCCCCATATTCAATTATTGGTTTTCCACTGTATCCCAAGCGGAAGTCTATATTCAGGAATTGTTTCTTTAATATTTTTGACCCCACTATCAATGAAAGTATCAAAATCACGTTTGAGCCCCCACCATTCAAGCATTTCGCTTGTTATGTCGATGTATTTGCGAATTTCCGGAATTAAGTAAGAGTACATGTAAAGCGAATCCCAACAAGATTTATAGCCTCTTATTTGTTGAATGCAAATATGGTAATTGTTATGTAGTGAGTGCGGTAATACGATGAGATTGCCAATATCGTTATTGCTTCTATCAAAATCAATGTGATGTATGTCGTATCCGCTCCCAAAGTCAATCCCGTAATATTCTTTGTAATACTTTCTGTAATTGAAGTTTTTTGCCATAAAATACTCCTTTCCAAAATAAAAAACACGCCAAGGACAGCCAGAAGTTTTTGCTGGCATTTTTATCCTTGGCGTAAAGGTTTGTCCCGATTTATAGGGAACGTTGTAAATAATTCAAAAATATTGTCGAACAAAAGTTCGATTTGCCCCTTTTTATTGTACACGTACTTGAGATTTTTCATTAAGTTCAATGTACTTCCTCAGATTCTTCGAAAAAATTACATTGTCTTTTGTCTTTTGTATGTTGCTCATCTTGCGCGTCCTCCTTTCTGATATTTATTATATCTCAGTGAACAAAAAAATTCAACCAAAAATTCAAAAATATTGAAAATAGTTGTTGACAATTCAATTTAATTGGATTACAATGTGTTTAGGTCAAGAGGAAAGGAGGAAAACAAATGCCTAGAGTTTCTTTAGAAGCAGTAAGGGTAAATGCAGGAAAAACTCAGAAGGAATGGGCGAAAATGCTCGGAGTTACCAATACTACAGTGGTAAATTGGGAGAGCGGAAAAACGGAGCCGAGTTTATCTCAGGTAAGAAAAATGAGTGAATTTTCAGGAATACCCATAGACTATATTTATTCGCCTGCAATATCCAAATAAATTGAATTTTAAGGTCGATTGTAATGGAAAGAGGTGAAAGTTTGAACGATTTACAGATTTTAAACGTTGATGGAATCGAGTGCTACGAGAAGGACGGAACAGCTTATTTGAAACTAGAAACTGTGGCGAGAGGACTTGGGTTTACCTTTATTGCCAAAAGCGGAAATGAGGTTGTGAGATGGAATACGGTATATGGATACTTGAAGGATCTGGGCGTTGCAACTTCCTGCAACGGCGCTTATTATCAAGACGATTGTCCAGACTTCATCCCAGAGAACATATTCTACCGCCTTGCAATGAAAGCCAAGAATGAGGTTGCTGAGAAGTTTCAGGCAAAGGTTGCAGACGAAATTATACCGTCTATACGGAAAACCGGAAGATATGGATTTAATCCAATGACTCCAGAAGAAATGATGCGTGTCCAACTCGGAATGATCGATGGACACGAAGAGAGAATTTCCAAACTGGAAAACACCATGAATATTGATTATGGCCAGCAAAGAGTTTTGGAAAAAGAAGTTGCAAAGGTTGTAATTGAGTCTTTGGGTGGTAAGGACAGTAACGCATACCGGGAAATCGCCAAGAAGGTATTTTCGGAATGCAACCACGACATTAAAGATTACTTCCATGTCAATTCCAGGAACAATATACCACGGCTAAAATTTGAAGAAGCCATTGATTACATTCGAAGTTGGACACCATGTAGCAACACAAGAATGCTGATTAGAGACTGTAATGCGCAGATGGTAATGTAGATGATTTGCTTCAAAGGAAACCTTCCACCACAGATCACAACTGAAGAAGAAAGAGAAATATTCCAAAGCTGGAATGCGAGAAATCGCCAACGGCTGATAGAAGGGAATATGAGGCTTGCCTTACATATAGCAAAGCAATTTGACGGACAGATGGATTCTGATGAGCTGGTGGCTATTGCAATGCTTGGGCTTGTAAAATCAGCAGATTCCTTTAACCCGGAATATGGATTTAAGTTTAGTTCATTTTCTTCGGCGTGCATACAAAAAGAAATTCTCTTTGCGTTGAGGCGTGCTAAAAAGACATATTTAGATATTCCGATTGATACAGTGGTGGCTTGCGGAGAAAAGGACAATTTAAAAATAGAGGATACCCTGTATGACCTGAATGCAGAGGAAACTTTTCGGAAAATCGAAGATACAGAAACCCTGAAAAGTATTGTATCGCATATCAAACTTACGGATAAAGAGAAGAATGCACTGCAACAGTGGATTGGAGGAAAGAAACAAAAAGAAATAGCCAATGATCTAGGACAAACTCAGGCGAATGTGAGCCGGATTTTAAAGAAAATATTCAAAAAGATACGAGAAGGAGAAATGTAATATGAAAGGCGCGAAAAGCATTGCAGAATACACAATCAGGAAATGGTTGGAAGATCAAGGGTTCAAAATGGAATATTTTACGCTTCATATGAACGGAAACAAAGCAACGTTGGAAGACAGGTATGGAGACAAGATGATTATTTCATACAACCGTGAGACACATAGGATTGAAATTAGTTTGGAGGAATGATAGATGAATATGCAGATTAAAAACCTATGTAAAGTTATGTACTACATAGAGCAGAAAGCAATAGAGTGTGTATCACTTCCAGATACAGATGTAGAAAAAGAAGTATACGCAGATATTTACAATCAGGCTATAAGACAAGCCGGGTGCTTTGGAATTGAATACATGGAAGATAAATATGTTCCGTTTGCAATCGAAGCGATTAAAGAATACGAGCTTCCAGAGTACCTGAGAGAGAAGATAGAACAGGCCATGGAGAAATTGCATGAGAACTAAGGAAGTATCTGCTGATGATGTAAAAGCAATAAACACCCTGTTAGATAAGGGATATTACCTTTACAGAGCGTTTATTGACAAGGGTGACGGGAAATCCCGTCTACTAATGATAAAAGATTGAATTGCCCCGGAAGGAGATTAGGGCCTCCTGCCGGAGCGTGTAACCAACTAAACCAACCTTAGTCAGTTACGGAAGAATTATAACATATCCTTCTGTGATTGGCAAATATTTACAGGAGGATTTTTTAATGGAAGAAGACAAGAAACCCGAAAACTGGGAAGAAGTTTACAAAATGATTTTGGAAAGCCAGGCAGATAAATCAAAAGAACTTGTTTCTGAAATGCTGTCGGACGCAGAAAAACGGGATGAAAAGAACCGGAGAACTATCAAGGCACTTGTGATTTCAAATATCATAACAGTTATTTTGCTTGTAGTTGTAGTCATGTATTCACTACATATGTGGAACAGTTATGATTATGTATCTCAGGATGGTGAGGGTTACAACTATTATAACGAAGATGTGGAAGGAGATATATTGAATGGGACAACGGATCAGGAAAAAGAAGAATAGAAAGAAATCCAAAGGAACCAGAGTTAAGAGGAGAAGAAGATGAGGAAGTATATGATATCCGCTGTAGCAGAATTGTTTACATTTGTAGCAGTGATTGTTTTACTGTGGGATTTTACGAAAATGGACGCTGTGGAAATCATAGCAGTTGATCTATTTATTTCATACTGCTCCGGAATACTTACATTCATGAAAATAGAAGAAAGAGAGAAGAAAAAATGCAGAATCAGAGAATACATATTGTTGGAATACTTGAAAACAAACTTACACTCAGCCATGAAGTTTGCAAAGAAAAATTTTACGAAGGAAGGATAATTGTAGAGCGTTTAAGCGGGACAGAAGACCATATACCGATTATGGTGTCAGAACGTCTGATTGATATCAAAACACTATGGCCGGGTGACTTTTTATGCGTAAATGGAGAAATTAGATCATATAACCAGCAAAATGAAAGCGGAAATAGTAAACTATTGCTCCATGTATTTGCAGAAGAAATAGAAAGACCGGGAGAAGAAAAACACGAAAATGACTGCTTTATGGAAGGATTCTTGTGTAAAGAGCCTATATACAGAGAAACACCATACGGAAGACAGATATGCGATATCCTTGTTGCGGTAAACCGCTCATTTGGAAAATCGGATTATATACCTTGTATATGCTGGGGAAGAAACGCTAAGTTCGTTTCCGGGATTAGTGTTGGAACAAAGGTAAAACTGTGGGGAAGATTCCAGAGCAGAAATTATATCAAAAAAATCAGTGATACGGAAAGTGAAACCAGAACCGCTTATGAAGTTTCAATTTCAAAATTATATGTGGAGGAAAAAGATGAACCGGAGAAGGATTGAAGATATCATGGACAAAATAGGCATTCCAGAATGTGCACAGGGATACGAATGTATCGTTGAAGCATTAATGATATTAGATGAACCAGTATGGAAGAATGCAAAATGGATGAATGTATACGAAGAAATCGGAAGACGTTTGGGAAAAACAGGATCTTCTGTAGAAAGATCTATTCGGTACTGCTTTGAAATTACAAGAAAACGAGAGAAAAATCAGCCTGATATCGAAAAATATTTGGGTTCTGTATACACCGGAAATCACCACACATTAAAGCATTTCTACAAAATATTAAAACGGGAGGAAGAAGATGAAAACAGTAAATATTAAATCCGTAGATTTACAGAATTACCGTTGCTTTAGCGGAGAACGTGAGTTTCATGCAGATTTTGGCAGTAAAACCAGAGTCTCAGGCAAGAATGGTTCCGGCAAGTCTACGGTAATGAACGCTGTTATGGAAGTTCTGACTGGGAAGAACGCAGACGGCACACAGGCAGATAATGTTCGACCGATTGTAGATGGACAGGAAGTTGAGGGTGTAGACGTAGAGAGAACCGTAGTTCTGGACATTGATGGAAAAGAGACAGAGATTAAGAAGACCACAAAGCAGAAACGGGAGCGTGTAGACGGCGTGATGCAGTATGTTCCTGGTAGTAATGTAAATTCTTATACGGTGGACGGCATCAGTTTTAATCAGAAGAAATTGGATGAGTTTATCACCGATAATATCTGCCCGCCAGAAACCTTGCTTGCCTGCTGTAATCCGAACGCCTTCTTATCTCTGAAATCAACTACTGATATGCGGGCATTTCTGGAGAAAATGGCAGGATTCGACCTGAATGAGTACATAAAATCTTTGGGTGCAGAGTTCACAGAGGTTGAGGAAATCACACGCGGACACAGTATTGAAGCCGTAGCGAAGACGCTGAATAAACAGTTGACCGACCAGAAGAAAGCCACCACAAAGGCAGAGACGGAATGGAAGTACGAGAAAGGAAGGGCGGTTGACTCCGGCGAAGATGATGTGACACGCCTTACAGAGCAGAAAGTCGCATATGAAAACCAGATTTCCATTCTGGATGAACAGGAGAAGTCTCTGGATGATGTAATGGCAGCTTACGACCAAAAATCGAAGGATATTCTGGATTTGAAATTTGAGCAGTCAGAGATTGCTCGCAAGGCGAACGAGGGACTTGTTCAGCAGAAGAAAGTGCTCGATAATGAGATTTTTTCTCTGGAACAGGACAAGAAATCTGCCGAGAACGACCTTCGCATGGCAGAAATTGACTTAAAACACGCCAAGATGGGTGTTGAGCGGCATACGGCAGAGGTTAAGAAAGCGCAGGAAGATTGGAAGAAGTGTAATGAGAAAGAGTTTGCAGATAACCAGTTGAAAGCTATACAGGAAGAAGAATTTGACAAAGACTCTTTGATTTGCCCTACTTGTGGTCAGAAGTTTCCACCGGAACGAGAGATTGCTATACGGACTGATTTTGAGAAGAAGAAATCAGAGCGTATTCGGATTGCAGAAGCGGAAAAGGTGGCATTTGAGGAATACAAAGACAAAGAACTGGCACGGATTGCCGAGTCTGGCAACAAAGCCGCTATAGACCTAAAAGAAGCCAAGAAAGCGAAAGAAGAATCAGAGCTGAAAATCCTTGAAATCAAAAAGAAAATGTTTAATTTGGTTCTGGGAATTGAGGATAAAAAGGACGAACTTTCCAAACTGCCGGAGTCGGTTGACCTGTCCGATAATGCGGAGTGCCAGAAGATTACCGCAAAGATTGAACAGGCGGAAGAAGCTTTAAAGCAGATGAGCAATGGTTCAGATCAGAGAAAAGAGATTACAGAGAAGCGGAACGGCTTTATCCGTGAGTGCGCCAAGATTGATGCGGAAATTAACAACATTCAGCGGAAGAAACAGGCGCATGAGGAAGAAGTTGAGAAGCTGTATCAGGCGTTCCGGGATAGTTCGCAGAAAGAAGCGGATATTTTAAGAAAAAGAGATATTCTTCGGAATTTCAGTATTCAGAAGAACGCCAGAATTGCAGAACTTGTCAATCCGAACTTTACGCAGTTCCAGTTTGTATTTACAGACGAAACGCAAAGCGGGGAAATCGTTGAAACCTGCAAGCTGATGAAAGATGGAATTGAGTACAAAAATCTGAATTATTCAGACCAGTTACTTTGCCGTATTGACCTTGTGTGTGGTTTCCAGAAAATTAAAGGACTATCACTACCGATTTTTGCGGATAATGCAGAGTCTTTAAATTCATGGAGATTACCGGACACTGGCAGACAGATGGTATTTCTTGAGGTAACGGAGAGCGATTTAGCTGTAGAAACTTTGGGTTCATGAAAAATTCGTGCGTTTTTGCAGGAACGGCATGTTGCAAGAACAATGTGATTTAAATACACAGATAAGAGGTGCCAAAATGGAAAAAAATTTAAATTTGATTTGTACAAATAACGGAAAAGCATACTTTGATGGATTTTATTACAATGGAAAGTTATTGACTGAAGTCGGACAACTTTATGACTATGGATTTTCTTGCCATAATTGCAGGTACAGTTTTGATTGTAATATTTATAAGGAATCTATTGCATGTAAATGCGATCTGCGCAGGAAACACAAAACGAATATAGAAACGATTGGAGATAGCATGAGCAGAGTTGACGGAAGGATGATATGCGAATTTTATGAGTTGAAAAGGCCTACTGACCTTGACTCTATTAAAAAATTTCCCGAGTTTTCAGAGAAAGAATCAAAACTAAACTTTGATATTTTGGACAATTTGTTTTCTTGCGAAGATTTGTATGTAAGCGTTTTAAAAACATCAAATGAAGTAATTAGTAATCTTGAGTTTTTAAATGAAGAAATTAAGAAGAATTTATATAATGAGCAAAAAAAGTTGAAAGAAACCGAAGAA